>TARA_B110001454_G_C12723266_1_pt1 | contig 40501 bp, 36 predicted proteins | sample TARA_B110001454 | Tara Oceans TARA_B110001454 (sample SAMEA4397004) | marine metagenome | biome: Polar Biome; feature: [MES] marine water layer (ENVO:01000295) within the mesopelagic zone...; material: water (ENVO:00002006), including particulate matter (ENVO:01000060) such as...... | reverse complement strand
TCTTCAATGGAAGACCGAGCTTGATTTGCGCTTAAGAAGAAAGAAGGATCATCACTTACAAAAATTACCCAAGCCGCAGCCATTTTTATTTGGTGATACTTGTCGTTCTAGGCCTGGTTGCGTTTTTGGAAAAAAAGGCAAGGGTGTTCGCCTTGCCTTTATGATTATAAATCTAAATTTATTTTACTGGCAGTTGTTCAGTTCAACAGTGCTACCCGCAGTATCTGATGGCGTTGTTAACGTTGCTGAACCACAGCTTGATGTGAATGTTAATGTTATTGGGCCAGTGGGCGCGCCAGAACCAGAGAATGTTGTGGTGATTGATCCTGATACTGGGAAGCAACATGCACTGTTTGACCATGTAACGGCATTAAATGTGTTTGTTGCCGTGTACTTGGCTAAATTGTGATACAACGTCACTGTTCCAGAAACAGCGCGGTTGGCTGATGATGTGCCTAGTCCGCTGGTGGCGCCGTTTGATTTAGCGCCAGTTATTGTTAGGGTCGGTTGTACATAGTAGTCAAAAATGGTCGCGCCTCGGCGGCCAGAATAAACTTTGTGAATGGCTGAATTTGTGGGAGACATCCCTATGGCGCGATTTGTTGTGTTTGATCGCGTTGTTAGAATGGCACCCGATACGAAGACTGTTCCGTCGTAAGCGGTTCCACCTTTGGTATCTGTCGTAATATTGCCGCCGGCTGGAAGACTAATTGTGGATCCGGTAGAGGAGCGACTTACAGTATGATCTTGTGATAAATAACCAAGAGAGCAGTCTCCGCTGTTTGACCATGTTTCTGTCCAGCCACCAGTCATTGTCGTCGTAATTCGAGGACCAGAAATATTGCAACTATTCCACGCTATTGTGCCGACGGTTGCCGAGCACGTTCTAACAGACGAATATTTACATTCATTCGCTGCTTGATTCACTTCGCCGCTAGCTTGTGTCACTTGACTTTTAGCGAACTGAACTTCTTCCTCTAAAATATCTAGTTGTCCGCTGGTAAAACTAGCGCCAACAGCTGCTGTCCCACCTTCTGAAGCACTAGCTTGCCCACTGGCTTCTGACATCGATTCAGTCATGATATAAGCTGTGTTGTCAGTGTCTTCGGCTTCTTCTTCGTCTTTCTTTTTGCAAGAGAATGAGAGGGCCACAGTTAATGTAGCTATGATCAATAATTTCCATTTCATAGTAGCTCCTTTTTCATTCTCATAGTCTACGCCACTGTTTTTCAGGGTAAATAGATAGTGAAAAAGTGCGACGATGGTCGCGCGTTTTTTATGTAGTGTAACTGCTAAGGAATTCTAACTTCTGCGGGTGTATCTATCTGTCTAAATGGATGCGCCGATTTAAATGCATCTAATTGAAGGCAGTGTGAATTCACCAGCATAACATTTTTATATGGACTTAAGTCGACATTAAAGCGTTCAGCCGTAAAAACCATCGGAACTAAAAAACAATCTGCGACTGTCACTTGATCTGCAAAAGAGTATTGGCCCATATTTTTTTGTAGCCAGGCTTCTAGAGCGGTCAATCCCTTTTGATACCAATGATTAATCCAAATTTCTTTTTGCCTTTGATCGTAGCCGTTGTTTTCTTCTAAATATTTTAGAACTTTCAAATTTGAAAGTGGATGCATGAATGAATTTATATTTTCGCAGAATTGACGAATCTTGGCGCGTTTTTGAGAATCCCTGGGAAACAAACTTGGATTAGGAAATTGCTCTTCAAGATATTCAATAATCGCCATCGATTGTCCGACCACTAAACCATCGTGTTCAAGCGTAGGAACTTCCGACATAGGATTGATAGCTTTGTAGGATTGGCTGTATTGTTCGCCGCCGTTATTTAATAGGTGAACCGGAGAATATTTGTATTCAATATTTTTTAAATTTAAAGCGATTCGAACGCGGTATGAAGTTGAACTTCGAAAATAATTGTAAAGTGTAACTTGTGACATAGTCGAGTTCTCCTTGATAGGCAGAATAGAACTGGAAACCCCTATAAATCAAGTAAGTTATTGACAGCCTTGCCTGGTAAGAGTCCAATGAAAACGATTTCTATTATATGCAAACAAAATTGAACCCAGCTAATTTCTTTCTAAATTCCGTATTTTTCTTTCTTCTATTTCTTATTCCATTTTTGGTGATTCGACTTTATTTTTATTTTAATTATTTTTTCGCCGCGAATGAGTTTGTTATTTGGGATTTTTTGCGGATGTTGTTTTGGGGCTTGCGATTTGATTTATGCGTTATTGGATTTCTTTTGATTCCTGTGTTTTTATTGTATCTAGTTTCCTACAATCAGAGACTACGCACTATTTGTTCGGTCATCATTCAGCTTTATAAAGCTTTTGTGCTGGTTGCTATTTTTGTGGTATTGCATTTGAATATTCCCTTTTTAGCTAAGAATGCTCCGTTTGATATTCCTTATTGGATGCACTGGCCCGACTACCGCAGTTTGTTTTTCTTGGACTGTCGGGTTTGTTATTGGGATTTAGATTATCAATCGACTCTTCATCCTCTACAAATCGTCAGCAGTTTAATTATGCTACTCATTTTGTTCAGTCTTGTTTCGCAATGGAAATATTTTTCTGACAAATTAAACCCTAAGCGGGAAGTGTTGTTTTTTGTGCTACTTGCCCTTATGGCGCGAGGCAAAGTCGGTGAGCACCATCTGCGTTATGAAGACTCGGTTTGGCATAAGAATCCACTGATAAATACCCTCTCCAATAACCCGCTGTGGCTGATCGACAAAGTCAGAAATTGATAGACGGTCCTTGGGTGATTCGTTAGGATGAACCCAAAAGAGGTGTCTCATGAATTTTCTAAAAGTTTTTGCATTAACGTCTTTAATTTCTGTTTACTCGATGGCTATTGGTTTTGGGGTTGAAGGCGGATTCCGTCAGCAGTCAGGTGATGTAGCGACGGGTTTTTCAACATCATCACAAGTTGGTTACACCTTCGGTGCCGTTGGTTACATGGATATTTCAGAAAAATTGGCTTTTAGATCCGGTGTAATGTACACACAACGTCCTTTGCAAGTAACGAGCGATTTAACTAAAGAGTCTTCAAATGTAAACATGACTTACTTTGATGTTCCGGTTGGCTTGATGCTGAAGTTTGAAGAGTGGATGGGAGCCTATGCCGGTGTGGCTTTGTCTGTTAATTTAGATAAAACATCTAGCAATACAAACGTTATTAAATTGCAAGATGTGAAGTCCATGGTTGTTCCGTTTCAATTCGGTGTTACTTTCAAATTTATGCCTGAAATGGGTTTAAATCTGTACTTTGAACAATTCGGCGATGTGGCTGAAGGTTTGAAATCGTATCGTTCAGTAGGCGCGAACTTACTTTTCACAATGGATTAATTGTGAAACTAGGCTCATTAAAAGATTCAAAAAATAAAGATGGTCGTTTGGTCCTTGTTTCTAAGGATCTTAAAAATTATGTCGATGCGAGTGACATTGCTCCATCGCTTTTAAGTGCCGTTGAAAATTGGAATCAAGTCGAGCCAAAATTAGAAACCCGTTATCAAGAATTAATTGACGGTGTGGCTAAAGATATCAAGCCGTACTCAGAATCCACAATGGCTGCGGCTTTGCCGCGAACATGGTTGTTTGCAGATGGATCTTCATTTATCTATCACGTAAAACTGGTTCGTAAGGCACGGAAAGCGCCATTGCCGGAAACATTGCAAACGGTTCCGTTGATGTATCAAGGGGAAGCCGGAAGATTTCTTGCGCCCACGGAAGCGATTCCTCAAGTAGACTTTTCGCACGGAACTGATTTCGAAGGTGAAGTGGGCGTGATAGTTGATGACGTACCAATTGGTGTGACTGCGGAAGCCGCTTTAAAACATATCAAGCTTGTTGTTTTAATCAATGACGTGTCTTTGCGCGGGTTGATTCCCGAAGAATTGGCTTCTGGATTTGGATTCTTTCAAAGTAAACCAAACTCCGCGCTGTCGCCGTTAGCTTTAACAGTGGACGAATTTGGATCAGCCTGGAAAGAGGGGCGTTTGCATTTGCCATTGACGGTAAATTTAAATGGTCAGTTTTTTGGTAATGCCAATGCCGGTGAAATGTATTTCCATTTTGGTCAGCTGATCGCACACGCTGCGAAAACACGTCCCTTGGCTGCAGGTAGCCTGATTGGCAGCGGCACCGTATCCAACGAAGACCACACGAAAGGTTCTAGCTGCCTTGTTGAAAAACGGACGATCGAAGTGATTGAAAAAGAAAAAGCCGAAACTCCGTTTATGAAAGTCGGCGATACGATTGAAATTCTAATGAAGAACGAAAAAGGCGAAAATCTCTTCGGGCGCATTTTCCAAACAGTTCAGAAAGTTTAATTACTTTTGTACCGGTTTAAATTTTTCAACGATACGTCGGCGAATTTCGTCGGCGACTTCGCCGCGATCTTGATCTGGTTTAGGGTAGTAAGGTTCCAGAAAGATGACCTCGCAAACTACTTCTTTTAGGGCACATGATCGAATGAACGAGGTAAAAAACGTTATATCACCATACCAACAAACATAGTCGCGATATTTCATGTTGAACGGACCGCCGTTTATCGACTTAAAATTGAAGCAGTAAGGAAATATCGCCGTGCCAGCCTGAGCCGCGGCGCTAATTAGTGTGCGCTTAAATGGCAGAACTTCTTCGCCGTTATGGGATGTGGCTTCTGGATATAATGTGACGCGAAAACCATCTTTTAGCGTACTGACGATACTGCCTAATTCGCCTTTGATGTTAGATCGATTTTTGCGATCTACATACATGCAACCAGCCATTTCAGTGATGATGCCTAACAACGGTGTTTTGCGCATTTCTTCTGAAGTAATAAATAGTGCTTTGGTTAAGGAATGCATAACTAAAATATCGATAAAGCCTAAATGGTTGCCTACAATTAGGCCAGGGTCATTACCTTTTGGAAAATTATGAAGCTCTATTTTAATATTATATAACTGACAAATCAGTTTCGTATACTTAGCTGCATTTTCAGAAAAGGCACGACGACGAGAATTCACGCCTTTGACTGTCAAGTGAACATAAAATGCAGAAATGAAATAAACCGTCGCTACTGCGAGGAATAGGAAAACGCGATAGATAACTCGGAAAGGGGTGATGATTGCTTCCACAGTGATCTATTTAAATCTTCTTTATGTAAAATCGTCAAGAAATCTATACGATTTGTAGTTCGATCAAAGCCGGGAGGGGCGGCAATCGTAGCACCAATATTCAAACTATCGCGGAAGACAGTCGGCAACAGAGCTGCGCTTTCACAAAGCTCACCATCATTCAATCCACTTTTGAAATAGTTAGTCCAATGCTGATAATTTGGAATTTGAAAGTGATTTTGAACCTGACATTTAAAAAATGAATTATGCAAACCGATTGAATTGAAATATTGATTTACCAACGCAGCACTACGACTGGCGCCCGAATTAATACTTTGATTGCTGATGATAACATCAGTTTGAGCTAGAAGGCTGTACTGAGATAGAAAGCGAGCTGCAATGGCCATCATGCCTTTGTGATTGTGTTCCGGAAGTAAAAACAAACGGCTGAGTTCTAAAATTGCCACTGATTGGTTTTTGATACTATCGATATTAAAAACTATTTCATTCGAAAAACTTTGTGTATGGTGCGAAGAAAGCAATCTAAATCCGCCAACTAGAGTTCCTGTCTTTGTATCGCGAATCATGACGTGATCGGCTTGGATATCAAAATCGTCTGTTAAAGCGAAGTCCGATAAGCCGACTCGTAAACTATGATTTGATTTTTCAATTGAGCGCCGTAGTTTCAGAGCGGCGTAGAAATCGGTCGACCGTTGAATAGTTTCTATTTCATAGCGATCACTCTTCGCAAAAACTAAATGCTTCGCGTTTTGGCTAAGAACTCTATTCAAGCGAAGCTGATAGAGCGAGATCAGATTCTGTGAAGCCCGTTTCCATGTTTCAAGCGCGATAGTGTTTAACATTTGTAACTATGTTAGCTCAAAATTTGTTAGTGTGGTGTTAGGAGATGATTGGTTTTTCGTTTATAAAATACCTAGACTTTAGTTACAAACTCCAGCGAAAACCGATCATCATAGACTGTTGTTGTAACAAATTAAGTTCGCTTTCTTGTGACCCAAATGAACCTGCGAATTCAGCAAATATATTGATGAAATTATTGAAATCCCAATCATAGGTAATCGTCAAATTACTCGAAGAGTCGGCTTGCGAAAGCAAGTACCGAAACGCAATGCTGTGATTGTCTTTCTTTCCAATATTGAAAAACCGCATGGATAGATAACCATAGCCACGTCCAATTAACTCAAGGCCCGGGCTAGCAAATCGAGCATAGTTGCTTGGTGTGTCTGGATTTTTTTGAGTCAGAATAACTTTAGCATCTTGGAATTGTTCCGTGGTCCAGCCGCCCGTATTGTAGATATATTCTGCTCGAAAATCTAGATGGCTCCATTCTTTGCGTAGACCGGCGACACCGAAACTTGCCCAGCCACCGCGAACTCTATTATTATACACTAGGCTCTCGGTTCCATAAGCGTTGGCATCGGGATAGTATGCCGGTGATGTTTCGGTATGTTTTGAATCCAGATAAAAAGAAAATCCTTCTGTCGGCGAAAAATTGAAGTACTCACCAAAAAAACCTTGGCCGCGTTCTTCTTTACCAAATACAAACCCGAAGGAATCGATTCCAGATTCGCCGATCCATTCGGTTTTTACCAAGGTTTTTGGTTGAAAGGTCTCATCGGCTATCCAAGGGCGTTCAGCATTGCTGATGGGTTCATAAAGGAATACTTGATTCCAGTTTTTGCTATAGTCCATATTGATTCGAAGTAGTACTTTGCCCTTTTCTTTAAACAAGGTGCTTCGTTGCTGCGTATTTAAATGGAAAATGGGATTCGAGGCATTTAGAAATTCTGCGGGTCCCCATTGATAGACCTGAAGGCCAATAGTCGTGCGCACTTCCTCGGACCAAATAGATTCTAGATAGGCGTCAGACAAATCTATTTTCCCAGAACTAATGGACCGGTCGGTATTAGTATCAGAGTAATGAATGCTTTCGTGCGTGTACGTCCAACGGGGGCGCAGAATAAATTTTTGAATCTCAATTGTCAGTTTGAATTCTGGTCTGATATCCACGCTGCCAAGATAGTCTGGACGATTAAATATGCGATTAGTGGGATCAAACCGAACGGATTCTAACGAATAACGACGACCTGAAAAATAATTTTCAGAACGAAAATCAAACTTTCCCCAGGCATTCTGCAAAAAGCCGAAAACCAAAGTGATCAAAACTGTAAAAAAGTGTGTTAAGAATGCTGAAGACATTCCACCACACTTTTTTTCAGAGTTGATCGTGTGCTAAAGTAGCACGCAACGATAGCAAGGATAACCAAGCCAATGGCACCAAACGCCAATGATGACCAATTTGGAATAACGTAAAACACGACAGGCTCTGAAAGTAATCCCGCTTTGTAGTAGATGTGGCTAGCATTTAGAATAAGTGAAAATAGAATGCCACCGACAAAACCAAACGCGATTCCCACTAGACTTAAAATAATACTTTCATAAAGGAAAATGCCTAAAACTTTACGGCGATAAAATCCAAGGCTTAATAGTAAACCGATTTCACGGGTCCGTTCTTTTACGTTTTTAGAAAATGTGGTGGCGATGGATAAACCAGAAATCGCAACCAAAACAATAATTACAAAATTACGAAAAATTCCTAGTAGGGTCATTGTTTTGTTATACAAGTCGCCGACGGGATGGTCTTGCCAGCGTTGAATTTTAATAGAGTGATCTGTCATAGTGACAGCGGCTTCAAAGTCACGAAGAAACTGACTTCGTGAAACATCGTTTTCAAGCAACACGGTGTAATAACCCACACGATCCGTATGCATCAGCGTTTGAGCGTCGTTGAAATCGGCCATCACAAATCGCGCGTCCACATCGCGGTAACCGGCGTCCGTAATTCCCGATACTTTAAAATCCATTGAATTCACTTGGCCAGTGGCTGTTGTAACTGAAAGCATAATATCGTCGATGTCGCAGCTAAATTCACGATAACCTTGTTTGAATCCACCCGCTGGCGTTAAAACTTTTTGTCTTTCTTTAGGACGGCACCCTAATGTGCGAGCTAGTGCTTGCCCAAGAAGAACTTTGTTTCCAGGATCGCCCAAATGCAAAGGTGTTCCGTACAAAGCATTCCAAGACCAAAGTTGACGTCGCAGTTTCAATCCTTCTTGCTGTTGAAATGCGCGCGCAATAAATATTGTGGAAACGCGGCCGTTACTGATTGTTCCCACGAATTCTAGGTTTTTCACGGAAGCCACAACGTCGTGTGACCTAGATTTCATAAATGAATCGACCATTTCTTGTTGCTTTGGCGTTAGGGAATAATTGTAAGGATTTTCTTTACCTTCTTTGGCTCGCAGTAGCGGATTTTGAATAATAAAATCACCATACATCTGACGATAACGATACGAATTTAAATACAGCCTAGAAACGCTTTCGATATAGCCATCAAAAATTAAAATCGTCATATAAGCGGCAGAAATAGAGAGCAGAGCCGCTAAAGAGGGCTTTAAATTGACTCGGACATTTCTAAAAGCAATTCGAATTAAATATTTCACCGGCTCAAATTGTTTACATTAAAGATAGAATCTGAAAGTTTCTCTGCTTTTGGGCTTTTGTATTTAATAATACTGAAATTTTTGTTGAACTTAGCATCCGTGATTTTTAATTCGCTGATAAAAGGAATAGATTTGCCATCAGCTTTAATCGAGTTTTTATATGTCATTTCACCAACTTTGAAAGGTTGTCCTTGAAGATTTAGAAATTCAGCTTTCATGGCTAACTTGGTTTTAGACGAAATCCAGTAGCGAATTTTATCGTAAGTTAAATTATCAGATTTTGCTTTCAGCATCAGAACAAAAAATTTATCTTTGTTGATCTCTTCCGTTTTTTCAATCGTAGGATCGTAGTCGCGTGCATAGTTTGTGCTGGCGATATCACCGTTCGCTGCCTGTCCCGTTAGTTTTTGCCTAGCGGAAATGGCCACAGGTTTTTTTAATGTCGGTTTATAAAACCACATATTGCGGTCGTTAAAAATATAAACTTCGCCTTTGTTGCGTGCAGGGGCCGTCGCTTCAACTAAAGCATCGGGTCCTTTAGCTTTTACCTCGAATTCGCGGGAACTGGCTTCGCCATCTTCTTCCGTATCGATAGTCAGTGCCCAGGTTAAGCCTTCGCCCACAGCGCCGCGAGCTTTGTCTGATTCCTTTAGTAGCTCTATAGCGTTTTCTGCGCGAGCAGCGATCGTAAAAATTAAGAGCAACAAAAAATATTTCATGTTAGCCTCCTGAAGCCGTAAGCAAGTTTACAATAGTGGTTTTAGTAGTGCGTCGTACTGCCACAATTGTCGAGATAAAGTTAATTAAAATAACAATCAGACCAAGTGCAAGAGTCATTTGAAAATGCGTCACTAATACAAACCGAATATCGCCTTGAGTTCCTGGTGGCTGAAACTTGATATTAGCGGCGTTAACGATGCGAGCGATCCATTCAGCCGCAATATAGCCTGCTGTTAGAGCTATTAGGCTTAGAATAAAGTTTTCTTTCCAAAATAATGAATAAATAGCTCGAGGCGGAAAACCCGTCGCTCGTAAAGTACCTATTTCTTTGTGTCGCTCAAAGATTCCAAGGGTAGTGGTGTTAACGACAGATAGTACTACTGCACCGCAAATCAGAATAACAAAAAAACAGGCTATGACAAATAAGAAACCCAATGAGCCAACATAGTAAGCGCCCCATTCTTCGTGATTAAAGGGAAACACTTCGATATTTAGGTTTCGTTCCTTAAGTTTCTTTTGAAATTCAGTCTGAACGCGGGCCAGAGTCGACGGGTCCTTTAAAAAAATCGCCCAATACTGGATTCCATCAGTGGCATACAAAGACTGAAGTTGTGACAGGCTTAAATACAAACTAGTGTCTTCGGCCAAAGCCATTCCGGTGGTGTGGCGTAAACCTAGTTCCGTGTCGACAGCGTTTAGATCACCGTAAAAACTTTTTCCAATTAACTGAATTGTACGTTCGTCGTCGTTGTACTTATCAAATGGTGGTTCCTTGCCAATCAGTATTCCCATCGATTCGGTGATGGAAACAAGTTTCGGGTTTTCTATAAACTTGCCAGAATTGGCAATGGTTTCAGAAAACACCCAATCGGGGGTCCAAGTATGAACTTCGGTGTGATTTAGAATGCGTTTATACACTTCAGGTTCAACGGCAGTTGCGATAAACGGTGTACTTTTAGTTAGGTTATTGATCAATCCCGTACCGGTTAAGTAGCGACCAGTGAATTCGATATCGGCATCTAAGCTTTTAATTATATCAGCGATTTTATTTTGCTCTTCGATAGTGATCACGTAACGGGACGGGCGATAGGTGAATTCAAATAAGCTATCTTTTTTAAAAAGAGCTAAATGGCCTTTGTGATTTAGATAAACCGTGCTTGCTTGCAGTGCTCGTTGGGCGCGGTAAAGGTAAGCTGAAATTAGCAGCAAACCGATAAATCCGGCGCCGATGGCAAGTCCCGTAGCAAGGCTGCGACGTTTATTGCGACCTAGATTTCGATACGCTAGTATCCAGCTCCACATTTAAATTAACTTTCCATCTGATATACGAATGATTTTTTGAACACGGCTGATAAGTTTTTCGTCATGTGAACAAAATAGAAAAGTCGCGTTTCGTTTCTTATTCATTTCAAGTAACAAATCAATAATCATATGGGCGGTTTTAGAATCCAAATTGGCGGTTGGTTCATCGGCTAAGATTAAGCTAGGTTCCGTTACCAGGGCCCGCGCAATAGCAACACGCTGACGTTGACCACCAGAGAGTTTATTTGGCCAATGATTTATAAATTCGCCCAAGCCAACATCTTCAAGGGCACGGATCACGCGGTCTTTCCGTTGTGCTGCTGTGACATTGGCGCGAAGGACCAAGGGCAATTCCACATTTTCAAACACTGATAGAACCGGCACCAAATTGAAGGCTTGGAAAATGTAGCCAATGCGCAGATTGCGGATTTCACTGAGCTCATCTTCGCTGAGTGAACTGGTGTTCTGTCCCGCAATAATGATTTCGCCTTGATCAGGTTTATCCAAGCAGCCAATCAAATTCAGCAAGGTAGATTTACCTGATCCCGATGCGCCAATCAGTGCTGTAAATTCACCAGCTTCAAGCGACAGGTTTAAGCCACGTAACGCTTCGATTTTGGTTTCACCTAGTTCATATGTTTTATATAAATTTTTAACTTCAACAATCATGTGTATTTAGACTAGTTCGGTAACGAAATTCTGGGTACCTTTTTTCGATGTTTGACAAAAGAATTTTCCCCATGGCCGTCGACTAAGGTCTGACGGTATAGTGTAAACTAGAAGCTTTGGAAATTCGTTCTAAAAACGCATCCCAAACTTCGCCAACCATGTAATTTTGCTTTTCAAAAACTAGTATTTGCGAATTGGATTCTGAGGAGTGTTTTAATTTGCCGTACAGTTCACGGCAAGCCAATGTCGGATCGCTGCTGAATTCCAATTTTTCGCTGCGAAGGATAGCCCCATTTGGTTTAACTATGGTTACGTCTTCCACCGTATCAGGGATTTTCAGAAAATCCTTTTGGATCGTCACAAGATAGTCCTGTATTTGAATTGGGCGATCGAAAAATACAATTGGCGTTGCCGGCATATAGTGATGTTTCATATGCCCCGGCGATTGCTTTTTATCTAAGTCCGGCATCCATTGATATTTGGTTGTTGAGCCTTTAAGCGCGATGTTGATTTCAGATTGAGTAATAACGCCTTTACGTAAAACTGACAGGAGTGCGATTCCATTCTCGGATGGTTGCACTTTTAACACGGTGGATTCGATACCAATGTTGCATGGGCCACCATCTAGTATTTTTAAGTTTGGAAAATCACGCTCTACGTGCTGAGCCGTCGTAGGGCTTGTTTGCCCAAATAGATTGGCACTGGGGGCAGCGAGTGGAACTTTGGCCCCTTTCAAAAGTTCTAGTGCTAGTGGATGGTTAGGCATGCGTATGCCTACGGAATCTAAGCCCGAGGTTACTAGATCATTCACTGTTGGAAGTTTAGGTAATACCAAAGTTAAAGGTCCTGGCCAAAACTTCGTCACTAAATCGTTAATTAACGGGGACTCGAAATGAGATAGTTCCCGCAACTGATTTCGATCATAAATATGTACAATAAGAGGGTCAAAGAAGGGCCGTTTTTTATAAATAAAAACTTTTTTTAAAGACTCTAAATCATCTATTTTGGCCGCCAAACCGTAAACAGTTTCCGTCGGCATAACTACGGGCTCTGATTCGTTCAGTGATTGGATCAGTTGGGGAACGCCCAGTTTTGAGTCAGTAAATATCATTGAAATCGTGTACTTGAGAGTCTCATTCAAGGTCAACAAGAATAGATGATTTGTAAATGAAGGAGGGATCTTTTACCATATTGTAAGGTGACAATGAAACTACTGTATGTGGGTCTCGCTCTTTTAATTTTTAATACCGCTAAGTCCGAAGAGCATAGATTTTTTAAGTCGTTTCATTTTACTTCTGGGCGGTTCAAAGTCGACTCCAAAAAGTATAAATATATAGACTCAAATAACGTGACCGTATTCAAAGGCCCACGAGGCCAAACCTTCGAACTTGAAGCAATTAAATCTAAAGAACTGACCTTTTATACGCTGACGGTGAAGCGTCATGACCAGTTAGCCCTAATCATAAATGACTTTGCTGTTATGTCCAAGACTTCGAAACTTAGAATTTTAAAAGAGGGCTGGGTTGAGGATATCGATGGTGATGGATTCCTAGATATCGTTCAGCGCGAAAAGACTTTTATCAAAGGTAAACGAAAACCATCGGCACAATACAGTAATGATAAGATGCGTATTAAGATTTGGAATTCAAAAACTAACTCCTACGTCGAAAAAGAAAAAACAGACCCTCTGTTTGTGAAATCTTTGAAGAAATATAACTTCAAACTTTACACCCTCCATGAAAATAAAGTTCTCTAAAGCCAATTCTTAAATAGAATAAATATGTCATAATTTTTTTGCGAAACCCAATCCCAGTCTAAGACAACGGTCGATGCTCTAATATCATTAAACCAGACTAGGCCTTAGTTCAAACGTTCGTTTAGAATTTCGCTTGAATTAAACGAACGTTTGAACTACTATAGTTTGCATGACTGAAGAACAAAAAGTTGAACAGACAGCCAAACTCGATATTCTAAACACGGCCCGTAGCTTGTTTGCGAAAAAAGGATTCGAAGCTATTTCCGTCAGAGAAATAGCCAAAGAATCTGGTCAGAACATTTCTATGATCAGCTACTACTTTGGCAGCAAGGAAGGTCTTTACAAAGAAATCATCGGCGGACACATACAAATGGTCGGTGGTCAAATTAGTAAGCTTTTTCAAAGCAGTTCGGGCAAAGAGTTAACTCCGAAACAATTCCGCATAGAGCTGAAATCATTGGTTACGATTATTGTGAACATGAAGTACGGCAATCCCGAAATGATCAGCATTATGCAAAGGGAAAAGGTCAACGGTCTTCCGTTTGCGCGTGAGCTACACGAGAAAATGGTAGGACCCATCGCAGAACAAGTTATCGCTGTGTTTAAGGAAGCTCAGAAAAGGAAAATTATACGCAGTGGATTTGATGTCCGTGCCTTTCTAGGAATTTTGTTCGAATCCATAATCGGCTACATGACGTCGGAAGAGTGCGGATTGAGCGCCCTCAAAGGCTCTTTTGATTTACCAAAAGATAAAGATAAATTTATAGATTTTTTAACAGATCTGTTTTTACAAGGAATAAAAAAATGAAATCGGCAATTTACTTAAAGTTCATATTCATTTTTGGTGTTTGTGCGAATCAGGCACTGGCCAGCGATCCGTTATCGCTGAAGCAGTATATCGAGATGGCGCAGGCGAAGGACCCATCGATTCAATCGGCCCAAATGTCATTGGAAGGGTCGCGACTGATTGAAAATAACGCCCGTCTGTTAACGGGTTTAAACTTTTTTGCGAATGGTAATTTGTTAAACGATGGTCGCCCGACATCAGCGCCCTCATTTCAAGGGGATCAAACGGAAGTACAAAGTGTAGCCGTGGGATTACAACAGCAAACAAGTTTCGGTTTAGCTTGGACATTGTCGCAAAATTATCAATACACAAAGATACATAATGCTTCAATTATCCCGATGCCTGAATACTATGATATGTATCCAAAAATTGAATTGTCGCTACCTTTGTGGAGAAACTGGTTAGGTTCAGAAACGAGAGCAACTCAAGGTCAGCTTGAAACTCAAGTGGGTGTGCAGAAAATCAATTCTGAGTTAGCCCGTATTCAAAAAGAAAACGAAATTAAGGATGCCTACTATACTTTAGCAACCCAGCAAAAGAGTGTAGATATTCAGAAGGACTCTTTGCAGCGCGCAGAGAAAATATTGAATTGGGCTGAATCACGTGCCAAACGCAATTTAGCTGATAAAAGTGATGTGTTTCAAACCCAGGCATTAGTTTCAGCTCGTCGTTTGGAGTTAATGTCTGCTGAAGTTAAGTTAAAAGAAGCGGCTCGATTATTTAATTCGTTTTTAGAGGTGGATTCTGATTCGGTTAACTATCACTTAACGACAGAGGAAATCGACACCAAAGAACTTGAACTCAGCGAGCAACAGGCGCGTGCGCGGTTAGATTTGTTGCTTCAAAAAGAAAATTTGAAATCGATGGAATCGTCTTATATCGCCCAACGTGAAAAAAATAAACCGACACTTAACTTAAGTATGGCTTATTTAAAACAAGGTCGAGACGCGACGGCATCGGGTGCCCAAACAAAAATTTCGGATGCGAAAGACTATTCTGCTGTGGCGCTAACCTTTAATATGCCGTTGGATCTAAGCAATCTGTCAGATTCTAAAGCGGGTTATGCAAAATTAGCGGAAAGCCAGGTGCTTGCAGAGAAAGCGCGGGTTCGTAACGAATCCGTTCAATGGAAAAATACTGTAGATCAAGCGGAAACCTTGGCTCAGCAATTAAAGATAGTTCGCGATTTAGAACAAGTTCAAAAAAATAAGGTGGATTTAGAACGATCGAAATACAACAACGGTCGATCGACTACTTACCAAGTATTAATGTTTGAACAGGACTACGTTAACTCTAGAAATCAAAAAATTAATTTAGAACTGCAAGTACGTAAATTTTTAACTTCACTTGAGTTGTACAGATAAGGAATCATTATGAAAATTTGGGAATTGTCAGTAAGAAGACCTGTGTTCATGTCCTCTATCCTTGCGGCTTTGATGGCGGTTGGATATTTTGGGTTCACCAAAATTCCCGTGGAACTGTTTCCGGATATCACATTTCCTATTGTGACCGTGCAAACAATTTATCAGGGAGCTGGTCCAACAGAAGTTGAAACACTGATATCAAAACCGATCGAAGAAGAGATGTCGACAATCTCTGGTATTAAAAATATCCGTTCGGTCAATCGTGAATCAGTGAGCGTAGTTATCGCTGAATTCAATTTGGATGTAGATATCAAGTACGCTGAACAACAAGTACGTGATAAAACAGCAAGTGCACGTAAAAAACTACCAGACACAGTTGACGAACCAATTATTCGACGTGTGGACCCATCAGCGCAGCCTATTATGGTTATGGCGATTCAATCTAACTTAACAGGTGGTAAACTATACGACTTGGCGAATGAACAAATTCGTCCACTCTTCGAGCAAGTGAATCAAGTCGGTTTGGTTGAGGTTGTTGGCGGTCGTAAACGTGAAGTTCAAGTGCAAGTCGATAGAAATAAAGCCGCTGGTCGCGAGCTGTCATTGACTCAGATTGTAGGGGCCTTAAAAAATACGGGCCAAAACGTTCCGGCTGGTAAAGTTGATCAGTCGAAATCAGAATTGGTGTTCCGTACGTTAGGTGAATTTAACACGCTTGATCAGATCAGAAATTCCATCGTTAGCTTTTTTGGTAATGATTCGATTACTAAACTTGGTGACGTGGCAACGGTGTTAGATACTGTTGAAGACGAAAAGCTGCGCGTGTATATTAATGGTGAAAATTCGATTTTCTTAAATATCTATAAACAATCCGGCGCCAACACGATTAGCGTGGCGAACGGGATTCATAAACGTTTAGCTAAAATTAATGATGAACTTAAAAAGGTATACGGTAAAGATTTCGAAGTTAAATTGGTTCGTGATACGACAAAATATGTTTGGGCTAACGTTTTCGACGTAGGTGAATCAATCGTATTTGGTATCATTCTAACAGTCTTAGTTGTGTACCTGTTCCTTGGATCTTTACGATCGACCTTGATCACTGGTTTTGCCATTCCAGTTGCTTTGATTGGCTCATTCGCATTGATGAACGTAGCTGGCATGACCATTAATATCATGTCGTTGCTAGCCTTCTCGCTTGCCGTCGGTCTACTTATCGATGACGCCATCGTTGTGCGAGAGAATATCTTCCGACATTTGGAGATGGGAAAGTCGCCAGTTCAAGCCGCATTAGATGGAACCGCTGAAGTCGGTGTTGCTGTTATCGCTGTTACACTAGCCGTTCTTGCGGTATTCGCGCCGATTGCATTCCTTGCAGGCGTGGTTGGTCAGTTCTTTAAATCGTTTGGATTGGCTGTCTGTTTTGTGATGATAATCAGCCTTTTTGATGCCTTGTCGAATGCACCGATGTTATCGGCATATTTCGGCGGACGTCACGTATCATTAACTGGGAAGCCATTAAGCATGAATCCAATCACGTCGCTTTTGGTGTTGTTCGATCGTTTACAGGCGAAACTAGAAAATGGTTACGAAACGTTTGTTAAAGGTATTCTAAGACGCCCGTTGATCACTTTATTATGCATGATAGGTTTAATCATTGGTTTAGCTTCAACAGTTGCTTTTATCCCTAAAACGTTCATTCCGGCTAATGACTCAGGTGAATTTGTCATCGGTTTGGAGTTGGAGCCAGGTTCAACATTAGATAAAATGTCAGAACTTGTGAAAGAAGTAGAAGTTGAAATTAGAAAAAATCCTGTGGTTGAATTAACGTTAACTACGGCAGGTGATGTTAATGGCCGGTCCTATGTGGGCGATATCTACGTAAAACTGACTCCTTTTGAAAGCCGTTCGCAAACAACGACAGCAATTAAAGAACAAATGCGTACTCTTGTTCAAAAATGGGCGTTTGCAAAACCTAAAGTTAAGGATGTGGATTTCGTAGGTGCCGGTCAACGTCCGTTCGTGATCAATATTGTTGGTCAGGATTTAAATCAAGTTCGTGATGTTTCGAAACAACTTTTCGAAAAATTGAAAACGCATCCGGCTTTGGTTGATCCAGAAATTACTGATAAACCAGGTCTTCCTGAATTCCAAATCAAAGTCGACAAAGAAAAAGCACAGCTTTACGGTGTGACACCAATTCAGGTCGGAACAGAATTACGCGCGCAGATTGAAGGATTAGTTGCTTCTAAGTATCGTGAAAATGGTCTAGAGTATGATATTCGTGTTCGACTTCAAGATGATCAGCGTGATTTAGAGAAATATTTTACGAAAACAACTGTACCTAATTTGAATTTCCGACCGGTGTATATCAAAGATTTTGCGACGACTGTAAAAGAAGTAGGTTTTGCAACAATCAATCGTGAGAACCGTGCTCGCTATGTCAGTATCGAAGCTGACGTGGCCCCAAAGGGCCCAGGTATGGGTGGCGCAATTCAAGATATCAATACGATGTTTACATCTGGTCAGATTAAATTACCAGAAGGCGTTACGTATCGTTTCGTCGGTCAGGCCGAGAACTTCCAAGAGCTTGGAAAAAGTATTGTGAACGCTGGTCTTTTTGCGATTATTTTTATCTTTCTAGTTCTAGCATCGTTGTATGAATCGATTGTGACTCCGTTTGTAATTATGCTTGTAATTCCGTTTGCGGTATTCGGCGGATTCTTTGGTTTGTTTGTGATGCAATCGACGCTGGATTTATTCTCGATGATTGGTTGTATTATGTTAATGGGGTTAGCGACCAAGAACTCAATTATTCTGGTCGACTACATCAATCAGAAACTTCAGGAAGGTTTATCATTGAACGATGCGATTGTTCAGGGATGTAAAACACGTCTTCGTCCAATCTTGATGACAAGTTTGGCGTTAGTGGCCGGTATGTTACCGGTAGCTATCGGTCTGAATGAAGCGTCCTCGCAACGTAAATCACTGGGTATCGCAGTTGTGGGTGGGGTATTGATTTCAACGTTGCTTACACTTGTGTTAATTCCAGCGGTATTTAGTTATATTGAACGTGGTCGTCAGTGGATGATTAAGAATGTGGGATCAAAATTGATCACTCAAGATAAGCCTCAACAGCATTAGAAACGTACTCAGCAACTGTATCAAGCGCAGTTGTAGCTGTACTGTCTGCGGAAATAAAAAACCCGGGTTACCCCCGGGTTTTTTTATTTAACTAAAATGGCATCTGCATTTGAAACTGTGTGATCTAATACCTTAAGGATTCAGTTTGCAGTCCGTGGTAATATAATCAATTGAAAGATCAGAGGCGGTTGATGGTTGGAATTTAATACTAGCAGTTAGTCCCCAAACTCCGAAGGGTTCAGAGTAATTAATATCTGATCTAGAATTAGGTAGCACAGTTTCTGTTCCATCTTGAGCGACTTGTACTGCGGGACCAGTTGGCTGAAAATTCATCACGAAATTAGATCGGCTGCCGATGTATTCGGGTTGTTTAAATCTTAGAGTTGGCTGTCCGTCAACGACGACCTCCATTGTTGATGTGTATTTGTCATTTCCTAAGCTAAATAAATCAAAAGTTATTCTAGCTTCGCCATACATCGTGGGAACTTGATTGGTTGTACACGTTAGGCGCAATTCGGGCGCTGGTACATGTGCAAACAATGCTGTTCCTGATAGTAGTAGTGTGATGAGTAGCTTCATTTGTTCACCTCTTTTATAATGAATCTTTTAAAATTTCGTTAGAACGTTTTTTCAAGTAGATACCAGCCATGTACTGAATAATGATTAGAGCCACCACTATAACCGCTACTGCGATATAGAAGGCATCCTTCAAGTTAAACGAGTAGTCTGAATCAAATGTATATTTTAATGTTAAATAACTCATCAGAAAACTAAACGAGATCCCAAGAAAAACGGAAAATAAAACAATGGTACCGTACTCAAAAAGCAAATTCGTATTAATTGACTGATTTGGTGATCCCAATATTTTAAATAGGTTGATTTCCCACTTACGGTCCTGCAGTTGAATGGAAATTAATGATATCAACACAACAAAACCTGTAATCAAAGATAAGTAGGCCATTAGTTCTAGCGATAAGGTCATTTGATCCGACATCTTAAGAAGGTCTTTAATCAATTGGCGAACATCAATGATAGATACATTGGGAAGCGCTTTGGCGACTTGCGAAATAATCGACGCAACTTCCACGTCATTTAGTCCATTTACGATTCCGATACTTGTTTTTGGCGCATCATCTAATACTCCGGCGCCAAACGTGATGAAAAAGTTTGGCTGAAAGCTGGCCCATTTTATTTTTCTGAAATTTACAACTTTACCTTTGATGTCCACGCCCTGAATATCGAACTCGATAACATCACCTAGTTTGATACCCATTCGATCTGCATATTTCTGTTCTAAAGATAGGCCGGGAATTTCGCCTTTGTAGTCGCCGAGCGGAACCCCGGCAACTAAAGTTTCTGACGAGGATAACTTATCTCGATAGGTTAGATTTACTCCTCGATTTCTAAAGCGGGCGTCGCGTTCTTCTTCGCGAGTCTTAAATGCGTTGAAGTCAACCTTACGTTCATAAGGAACATCATTGATTTTCAAAATACGGCTGCGAACAATCGGGGACAATTGCGAGATTTCTTTGTTATTCTCTTTAATAATAGTTTTTAGTGGGTCTACCTGTTCATCTTGAATATCGAACAGAAACAATGATGGCAGGTTAGTGCCATTTGTTAAAAATTGATCTTTGAGAGAATGTTTTAACTGCGGCAGTAAATTCAACAACAGAATGGCTGTTCCAATTGTGGAAAACAATACGAGTGCTGTGGATTTCCGGCGTTGCAATGATCTAATGGCATATTTGTAAACCCAAAAATGAATTGGTAAAGATCCCAGTATATAGATCAATCCGTTGCCAACGGCGAAAAATAACACCGCAAGACCGGCGATTGATCCGATAAAGATCGAAGTCATCATTACCGATTTTGTCAGGAACAAGGTTAAAAAGCCCATTAAACACAACGCTGCAAGAAACGTTAAAAAATTTTTCGACGGATTGAAAATCTGGCTTTGTTCTTCTTTAAATAAAACTCCAGGAGGAACTCGGTTTAAAGTTTGAATATAGGGTCCGACTACAATTAAACTAGCGATGAATGTCAGAACTAAAGTCAATCCTACGACATACATTGGAATATGAACATGCAGTTCCTGTGTTACTAGCGAACTTATAATCCATTGCAAGAAAGGTATAAAGGCAATGGAACCCAGGTAGGAAAATCCGCAGACGAATAAGCTGAGTACGAATAATTGCAGAATATAAATTTTTAATAGCGACGAGTATTCAAGTCCCAGTGTTTTAAATATAGCAAAGTCTTTAGTTTTTTTGCGCGCGAAAACTTGATACAGATAACTTGCACCGAGCCCTGCAAGTAAAATAGCAACAAGGGCCACAAGATTAAGGAAGTCCGTCAGGAATCCTAACTGACGAGCTGAATCTTCCGATGCCGTCGTTGGCGTATCGATTTGAACTGCAGGATCACTAATGATCGTGAACAAATCTTTTTGGATGCTGGCCGCTGAATCTGCTGCAAATTGATATAAGTAGGCTTCAGTAAAGGTGCTACCGAATTGCAGAAGCCTAGATTTCTCTATCCATGTGCTATCGATGAAAATTCTAGGCGCTAAACTAGCTAAACGAAACGTTTGGGTCCCGTCCTTAGTGATAAAATCATCAACAGTTAATTCTAGGCTGCCTAGTTTTATTTTCGTCCCGATGTCTAAATTCAGAATTCCTTTGAGTTCGGGATAAGCCCACAAAGTTGGCGTACTAAAGATAGTTTTAGTTGAATCGCCCTTGATTGTGGACTTCGTTAAAGCAAGTTCACCATATAGAGGATATAGGTTATCAATGGCTTTTACCAAAACCAAATGACTGCGATCGCCTTGTGAGATCATCGCAAAAAATTCGGTCACCTTTGTTCTCTTAAATTGTATATTTTTAGATTTTAAATAGTCTTCAGCCTTTTGAATATCGGTATCCGCAATTTTTTTGCGTGCACTGATGGCTAGATCGGCCGATAAAATTTGTTTTGAGTTGGCTTGCGCATTTTCTTCAATTGCATTTTGGAAGGAAAGGACAGTTGTAAACCCGACAAATCCAAAAGCTAGGTTCAAAACAAAAACCAAACTCCATCGCCATTTATTAGCTAGTTCTTTTAATGCTAGTTTGATTATCATAACTTCTCAAATCGGCCTTGGCTGAGTTTGTAAACAACGTCGCAGCGGGAAGCCAGCTGTTCATTATGAGTTACTAGCAACGTCGTCGTATTGAATTTAGACGTGATATCAAAAAACAAATTCATTACTTTTTGGCCAGTTTCTTGATCCAAATTTCCGCTGGGTTCGTCGGCTAATAAAAGATTAGGTGTTGTGATCAGCGCGCGGGCCATGGCAACACGTTGTGATTCACCACCGCTTAATTGATATGGAAAATGGTGAGCTCGTTCTTTTAAACCGACTTCGCCAAGCAGGTTTAGTGCTTTTTCTTGGGCTTGCTTTTCGCTGGCACCAAGGATTTCAAGAGGTAGCATTACGTTTTCTACCGCGGTCAGGTGGCCAACCAAGTGATATTGTTGAAATACGATACTGATATTTTTTGCGCGAAACTGCGTCCATTCCTTTTCTGAAAGGGTCGTGGTGCTAACTCCATTGATACGAATATCACCTGAATCTGGAAAATCTAATCCTGACATCAAACTTAAGAATGTCGATTTGCCGCTGCCTGATTGACCAAGAATACCGACTTTTTCCCCTTTCTTCACTTCTAAATTTAAATTTTTTAGAATATCGATGGCATTTTCGTTTTGCTTAAAACTTTTCTTTAGATTTTCAACTTGAATCATGGGTGTTTCCTTCGTGTGTAGAGAGCTAGTTCAGATATTTTTTTAGAAAGCTATAAATTCCGTCCGCGATGAATTGATGGCCTTTTTCATTGGGGTGAATACCGTCAGATAGATTAAGATCTGTTTTACCAGCCACTTTTTCTAAAAGGAAAGGCATTAATGGAATTTTATTTTTTTTAGCAACTTCGCTGAAACTTTTTTTGAATTTATCAGAGTAGTCTTTGCCATAATTTGGTGGAACATAAAGTTCAGCTATCACTGTCTTAACTTTGGCGTCGGTCAATATCTTTACTGTTTCGTTTAAGTTCTTTTTGACACTATCTACTGGCAATCCGCGCAAACCATCATTTGCACCTAACACAACGACAACTAAACTGGGTTTATCTTTTGCTTTCAGTAACCATTTAGCCCGACTTGGGCCCGATGCCGAAGTGGAACCACTGATTCCTGAATTGATCACTTTCCAATCCATTTTGTCGTCTTTGATTTTTTTCTGAATTAAATTTGAATAAGCAGATTCCTGATCTACCCCGTAACCCTCTGTCAGTGAGTCTCCCAGGAAGACTAATGATCTTTCTGCCGAGTAAGCAGCCATTGAAATGAAAATAAGAGAAAAGAAAATACTAGAAAAAATTTTATTCATGATTGTTCTCCAGAAATAAAAAGACCTTTGATTATTCTAAAGATCCGTTAGGAGTTTAGCAAAATCAAAGGTCATATTAGTTAGAAAACAATACTAAAAGTATAGTTACCAGCTAAGTAGTCAGGTGTTAACCTCGGCCGCCACCGCGTCCGCCGCCACCACCGAAACCACCACGGCCTCCGCCGCCGCCTCCACGACCACCGCCGCCGAAGCCACCGCGTCCGCCACCACCACCACGAGGACGATCCTCTTGTGGACGAGCTTCAGAAACGTTCATGTTACGACCATTAAGGTCTTGTCCATTTAGTTTTTCAATCGCTTGATCAGCGTCTGAATCAGATGCCATTTCTACGAAACCAAAACCTTTAGAGCGGCCAGTTTCGCGATCAGTGATGATTTTAGCTGAATCTACTGCGCCAAATTGTGCGAAAGTAGAATTCAATAATTCTTCACTTACAGAAAAAGACAAATTACCTACATAAATCTTTTTTCCCATCGTTCCTCCTTTTCAAAACGTAAACTAAATGGGTTATTCACCCGCAGGAACCATGGTGCACATTTTAGCAAAGACACATAAGTAACGCGGACAAGATTTAGCCTAGATTAAAAAAAAAAATAAGTAAACCCAAAATCGTAACCGAGTGATCTAGTTTAGTGATGACTTGTTCCATGCAAACCGTGTGCATGACCATGTGTTAGTTCGACTTGTGTCGCTGGACGTACAAGAACTAACTCGATATCAAACTCTAGAGACTGGCCTGCCAGCGGGTGATTGCCGTCGAGTGTAACGTGTGTGTCCGTGATTTTAGAAACGCGAACAACTTTCGTTTGATTTTGTAAATCGAGTTGCAGAAACGAGCCAATATTTAAGTCGGGAATGTGAGCTAATTCATGCTTCTCAACGTCCATAATCATTTTATCTGACTGAGGACCATACGCTTCTTCGGGATTTAATTTAACGTGCTTTTTATCGCCTTCGGACATTGTTAAGATTTCTTTTTCAAGGGCTGGTAGAATTTGAGACGCCCCCTCTAAAAACGGTAATGGCTGGTTCTTTTCAGACGCATCTAATAGATCTCCATTGGTTGATTTTAGTACGTAGTTAAAGGCGAATACACGTTTCGACATAAAGAATCCTTATTGTTGGGTCTGGCTGTGGTTTATGAGTCCAACAGAAGACAATTAATAAGGTCTTTATTCAACCAACACCCTTGAAAATCAACAAAAAAACCAAATATAATAGAATTAAGCTTAAGCCTGATCGAAATTCGGCTGGCCTCATTTAAACGGGGGGGAAATGAATTCTAGATCTCTGTTATTGAACTCTAGCTATGAACCAATACGGGTCGTTAGCTGGCAAAAGGCAATTATACTTTGGTTCCAAAACAAAGTTGAAATCCTTGAGTATCATAAAGATTACGCTCGTTCCGCAAGGGACAAATTCCAACTACCTAGCGTACTTCGTCTTAAATCCTATGTTCGCCTGAAGAATAAAAATTCAATTCGTTTCTGCCGAGAAAATGTTTATTTAAGAGATGATTTTATCTGTCAATATTGCGCCGAAAAATTTTCATACAAGCAATTAACTTTAGATCATGTGGTCCCAGCCTCTAAAAAAGGCGAAAAAAGCTGGACCAACGTAGTAACTGCATGCCGCGACTGTAATCAGAAAAAAGCAAATCGGACTCCAGCTCAAGCTCAAATGCCTCTACTAACTATTCCAAAGGCACCTCAATGGCTTCCATTTGTCGATTTTGAATTCAGGCATGGACAAATACCTGATAATTGGCTTCAATATTTAAATACACAAGCGTCATAATGACGATTGAGTTTTTAAAATAGAGCTGATTGTTAAGGCATGATTTTTAATTACAAAATTGATTTAATTACCACCGAGCAAACTTTGGATTTGAGACAAAAAATCTTGAAGCCGTTCTTGAGCAAAAAAGAATGTGTTAATCCAGAGGATATGCTGCCGACCACGAAACACTTCGGTCTATTTTATACCGACAAACTCATTTCGGTCGCGACTGTTTTTCCAGAATCAAATAAAGATCTTTATTGTGGATTTCCTTACCGTCTGCGTGGCATGGCCAGCGATATTAAATATCAAGGACAGGGTTTTGGTGGTGCACTATTAATGTCAGTGATCGATTATCTAAAAGACAAACGTTGCGATCTGTTGTGGTGTAACGCTCGATTCAAAGCATTTCCTTTTTATAAATCGAATGGATTTCAATTTAGTGGCGAAATGTTCGAGTTGCCCGATATTGGTCCTCACAAAGTTATGTACAAAAGGATTCTTGGAAAGTAGGGTACCCCATGCGCGATATGCAAAAAGTTTTAGTCAAATACCTGACTAACATGATTGGTGAAACCAATGGTGTTAGTTTAATCGATACTCTAAATTTATTATTAAATTCTGATTTGCATAAGAAACATCCCGAAGTAAACAACGAGATAAAAGAATTTCGCGAGTTACTGGATTTGTTCCGTACCAATAAAATTCAGATCAATCAGTTGTTAGAGCATAGTTTTTCTAACGCCTTATTTGAATTCTTTAAAAACTTTCCTTTGAAATACCGAGAAGAGCATATTCATTTAACGGGTTCGATCACCGGCGAATTTATTTTTCCTCGATTGAAAGTATTGTTGGAAGGACCTAATCGTAAAATTTACGAAGATAAAATCAAGCAGGTTTACGGTCCGATGGCCATACCAATTACTTCACCGGAAGACATCGACAAACTGATTCGTTTGAAAGAGAACGAAGGGTTTATGACCTATTTAAAAATTTTGTACCTTCCGCAGTTAATCTTTATTAACAAACAAGTACATATCGATGCGGCTCATCACATGGCGAGTGAATTGTACCATAAATACAATGTAGGACATGTGCGTTTGAAATTTTCGTTATCGCGTTCTACATCAAGTTCATCGGAACAAATTCCGGGTGTGGGTGAAGTTAGCTCAGAAGATGTGGTACTTGGCTTATACGAAGGATTCATGAAGTTCAAAAAGCAAAATCCTGATTTCACATTCACCTTGTCGCCGTCATTTCGTAAAGAACATCATCATTTCAATAAGGAAAAATTTAGTTCACGCCGTGAACATTTCATGCAGCAAGTAGACGAGCTTGTAACAATGATGGATAAATACCCATTCTTGGAAACGGTGATGACGGACGTCGACACGGTCGGTGATGAAAAAGAACTCTACCGAAAAGAACATTTCAACGAATTGTCGGCGGGTTTTAGAAAATTGCAATATCGTGGATTTAAAATCAGATCCCACCACGGTGAAACATTTCATACATTGAAAAAAGGCATTCAAGCTGTCGATAACGCCATGAATATCTGGCATATCGATACGTTAGAGCATGGAATTAGTTTGGGTATTAATCCAAATACCTATTTTCATCGCCTATACCAAGAAGTCATCCGTAAAAACAGAAACGAAGAAAAAATCGACGTTAAAGATCCTGTTTATCAAGAGGTAAAAGAGTTAGACTGGGGTGATAAAAAATTCGTTCTAGAGAAACTGCTCAACGGAGTTACACTCAGTTCTGAAGAAGAAATTCTGTTCCTAAAGGCGAAATTCCATACGGCACGTGAAGTAGAACATTACCAGCATGACGTATTAAATCGTTTGATTCAAAAAGATGTGGCGTTGATTTCCCTTCCGTCATCAAACAACAAGCTAACGGGTCGTTTCCAAGATTATAAAGATCATCCATTTTCATGGTGGGAAAAGAAAGGTGTTCAATTAGGTGTAGGAACAGATAACTACATTACTTTGAACACGAACTACATCGAAGAGATGATGATTTTGTTATATACAGACGCGGGTGATTTAAAAATTACCAAGCTTTTAATGGTAACGACTGGCGAAAATCGTCGCCCGTATATCAGCCACTTGTTATGGAAAATGCACAAGCGTAATCATTTACAAGCTATCCATTCACCGTAAAAGGCTAGGAGATTTCTTTGTCTGAAAAACAAAATGGGTTCCTGGCCCTTATTTTTAATAAAAAAATGCTAATCACGTTTCTGTTGGGTTTTTCCAGCGGATTGCCGTTGCAGTTAACGGGCGCGACTTTAAAGTTTTGGCTTTCTGAAGCTAATGTCGATATCACAACCATTGGATATTTTGGTTGGGTCGGAATGGCCTATTCCCTAAAATTTATTTGGGCACCGTTGGCTGATCGTTATTCATTTTTTGGAATGGGACGCAGACGGTCCTGGATGGTGCTATCTCAAATCGCGATAGCCCTAGGTTTAATGGTTGTAGGTATTCTGGATCCCAAAGAATCTTTGGCGCTAGTAGCGGCTATCAGTGTTTGGATCGCCTTTTTTAGTGCTACCCAAGATATCGCCTATGATGCTTTTCGTAGAGAATATTTAGATGATAAAGAGCTAGGATTTGGCTCTTCTATGAATATGTATGGTTATCGAATCGGTATGTTGATTTCAAGCGGAGTCGCCCTTGGGATGGCGGCCTATATGTCATGGACCCAAGTATACTGGATCATGGCACTGCTGATGGGTGTTGGTATCGGAACAACTCTGTATTCGAAAGAATCTAAAAATGTAGATTACAAATCAAAAACATTACGCGAATCTGTGATTGAACCATTCAAAGAATTTATTCAGCGAAATGGCGCAATGTTAATTCTTCTATTTGTATTCTTTTTTAAATTAGGAGACGCGCTTTCAGGTTCTATGCTGAGTCCGTTCTACAAAGAAATGGGTTATCAAAAAGAAGACATTGCGTTGATTGCAAAGACATTTGGCTTGATATCTTCCATGGTGGGTCTGTTTATAGGTGGGATCACAATCTATAAAATTGGAATATTGCGATCGCTTTGGATTTTTGGAGTTCTACAAGCTTTGTCTACCGCCTCTTTTGCTTTAATTACCTACACGGGTCCTGAGAAGTGGGCGCTTGCATTCGCCGTCATTTTCGAAGATATCACAGCAGGGATGGGTTCTTCGGCGTTTATTGCCTACCTAGCTTCGATTACTAACAGGAATTATACTGCGACTCAGTTCGCTGTTCTTTCTAGTATCGCCACATTAGGTCGAAACTTTTTTTCGGGATTTTCAGGAATCATGGTTAAAGAATTTGGGTGGGAATGGTTTTTTTATTCTTGTGCCTTGATTGCATTACCGGGAATGGGTTTATTGTATTGGGTACAAAAATCACATCAAAAAAAAGAAGACCGCACGATTCAAACATCCCTCTGACTAACTTTTTTACAGTGCCTTTCAATGGCTTAAGTGGAAATCATTTAGGCACCAGTGCACCTTCCTTTCAAGTTTATGGCGATTTCATTTCGGAGCGAGATTTGCTCTATCGGCAAGCTGTCAACCGGTCTCCATTCGAATAAAGGGAAATTCTTCCAATAATATTTGTAAAGGTGTCTTTATTATGAGTCTTTTGCAAAACTCGATTAAATTTTTTGTTTCAGCCCTTATTACAAGTCCTCTTGTATTTGGAGAAACTACGAAGCAATCCCACAAATGTATTTCGTTTTATACTAAGAGCGCGTCTAAAAAAAAGTCCCCAAAAGTAGTGAAGCTCGAATCAGATACTTTGGTAGTTTCAAAATTAAATGAAACAGATTTTTATCGTCTTGCTAAATACAGCTCGGATCAGACATATCCTTCGTTTTTGAAGTTCGCAGTACGCGTTGAAGAAAATGGGAAGCTGGGAGAAGTCTATTTCTTTGATACTAACAAATATCCATTTCATGCCTTGTTTTTAATCGAACGTTTTTTTCCACAAGCTGATACCAACGCGATAGATAAAATAACATTGAATGCTAAAGGGCGAAAGTTTTTGCTTGGCACTGTTCTATTGAAAAATAATGAGGGCGACTATAGCAAGCCACAAGAGTATCATGTTGATTGGGTTAACGATGGGGTAATGCCTGCTTCCGACGTAATCGAAGCTATGAAGCTGTTGGTCAGTTCAACTCAAGGTTTGAATGACATTAGATTGATAGTTCCACGAAAAGCAACAGAGGAATACACAAGGCAGGCGGATCTATTTAAGTCTGCAAAAGTTAATTTAAGCTTTCCAGAAGTCAGCAAAAGTCAAGTTGAGGTCTATTCTTCCAATTGGTCAGTTGGGCGCATAAAAATCCTGTCTCCAGCCGAGTTTTCTGCGGCAGTCGCCCAGAAGACAATCTCTAGTTCTGACATTTTGATTTTAGACGAAGCGCCTAGAGAGTTACCTCAAGTTTCAGGGGTAATCGTAAAGGAGCCAACTACGCCCTCAAGTCACATTGCTCTATTAAGTCAAATGTACCAAATTCCCTTTGCTTACCAGAAAGACGCATCTTTGAAATATGCTCATCTCGATGGCCAAAATGTATATTTTTCGGCTGAAAAACACTCGGAAGCACAAACTCAAAAAATAGAAATACAACCGATCAAGGATTCAGACGAAAACTCTCTAAGAAAACTGAAATCACCGTCCAAATTGGGATCGCCAGCAATTGATCTAACCGAAAGCAGAATAGTACCTGTGAGTTCTCTAACCGCGGATTCTGTGGCAGCCTACGGAGCCAAGTCAGTTGGTTTAGGACTAATTCAAAGAGTTTTACCGAACAATTCTGCGGAGATTGCCCTAGGACTACCAATCTACTACTATAGACAATTTTTAGCGGAAGCTCGAGTCGGTACCACAACAGAGTCGTTAGCTAGTTTTATTCAACAACGAATAGCTCGATTAGAAACGGCTTCTTCAAGCGACACATCGATTTTACTTAAATCAATCCGCGAGGCCATACTGGCCGCTAAAATTCCCGAGCCGATTCTTGCAACAATTGTCAAAAATCTAAAACATAATTTTCCTGGGGTAGAAAAGATCAAATTTCGGAGTAGTAGTAATGTTGAAGATCTTAAGGGCTTCAATGGCGCGGGATTGTATGACTCTAAAGGCGGGTCAATTTCAGATCCTGAATCAATTTCAAAAGCGATTAAAACAGTTTGGTCATCAGTATTTAACGAACGAGCCTACTTAGCGCGAAAACAATTTGGAATTGTTGAGGCATCGGTGGGCATGGCGATATTGATGCAAAAATCTTTCAAAGGTGAATTGGCTAACGGAGTCGCCATTTTGAAGTTGGATTCAAACAAAGATTTCCTATCTGAAATTACAGGTTTTCCTGGCGAAGACCTTGAGGTTACTGCGGCTCCGTTGGGCGTTGTTCCTGAAACTATGTTAGTACAAAAGGCTTACGATCCTTCTGAACCCTATAGATTAGAAATTAAAACGAAATCCACAGAAGTTCCAGAGGGGCGCACACTTTTATTGGAGGATGAATACCGTCAACTTACCACTTTGATGCAAACTCTAATGGCCGCTTGGCCGAAAAATCAAAAGCCAGAGGATGGACTTGATTTCGAATGGAAAGTGGTTAGCGAAAATGGACGACGCAAGCTGTACTTCAAGCAGGCTCGTCCAGTTCCTGAACGCATTGGGTTTCCTGAGAAAACGGTTACTGTCTTGGGTGGATCCTATAAAATGGAACTAGCGCAACCCGAAAATCCCGAAGGACTTCTTGTCTATCAGTTGCCGAAACGACTTCACTTGGAAATTAACACGATTTCCCTAGAAGACTTGAAAACACCGGGTTCAGTTTTAGTTAAATCAATTAAATCGGAAAGTAATGCCGGCATTGTTGATCTAAAAATTCTAGGTACGCGCTATAACTTGGAAGACTATGAAAGTGGCACTTCACAAAAAGGTCGCAAGCTTACAGTTCAGATTAAAGTAAATCATCCGATTTTAGGCGAAACATTCATTTCGTGTGATTTTATTTTTTCTGTAGATGCCGCAGGAAAAACAGCACAACCAATTTTAAATCCTTCACAGTACCGGTATTTTATAGATTTTAGTGCTGCTAAATGGCCGCAAAAGTTTGGCAGTAACACTAGATTCCAGGCAGGCTACTCTGTCAAAGATGATCAAGTTGTTACACCACAGTCAGAGCTACAAAAATTAGTGTCATCCGATGGAAAATTCGAATTTACATTTAGTGAGGATACTCTTTTGATCAATGGTGGAACCCTTCAGAAGACTATGTTTAAAAACGTGACCGGTGTAAATGTAGTAACAAAAGATGCTGGTATATTTTCTGTAGATAAGAATGGTCTACTGTATGCTCCGGCCCATCACAACTTTGCCTGGTCTTACGTTATAGACTTAAATTTCACGAAAGGTACGACGGCGCAAATTGAAAAAATTAAAAAGCAGTTCGGTCGGTTTATCGTTATAAGTAAAATAACAGATGCTCAGACTACAGCTACATTCTATAGCGAGGCTGGAGATGGACGGGCCAAAATTATTGATGAAATCGAGATGAAATAGGCCTCGCATTTACATCTTTTGAGTGGGCTGCTTTGGTTCAGTTGCCAGTAGTAAATTTAATCAGTCGTATTAATTTGAGACACTGAATTTCGGTATTAAGTTTGCTCTGGTTTTCGATCATGCTGAACACTTTTTATAAGAATCAGGTGAATTCCACTTGGCGTCTGATTTCGAAGACAATTAATACACCTGTTGTCGCATTTTGCGCGCTTGTTTTGTCGTTGAATGTTCAAGCTGGTCCCGATGTTTTACCCGCAGGGATCAATAGCCCGATGTTTAACTACGGCGTTTTCCAAAACCTAGAGCAAAAGTACGAAAGTAACGGATCTCTATGGAAAATGGGTGATCTAAGATCTGTGGAATACGACGCCAGTTATCTAACGAAAGTCAGCCCCGATGCTAAAAATCTGATTACGGCCTTGAATGCCTTTGGTTTGAGTCACGGGCAAAGTATTAACTACGGTGTCCTGAAGTTTGAAATAGATCCGACGATGCAATACTTCGCACCGATTTATGCCTATGGAGTAACTAAGAATTGGACCATTGCAGTGGGTGCACCTATCATTACTTATGGGGTTGATATCGAATTGCACACCGTAAATTCCAACTTGGAATCCTATAAGGCTGTGTATCAAGGACGTGTCAGTGATGAGTTAGATAAGGCCCTTAATTTAGATATCAAAGCTGAAACTCTGAAAACCATCGAACAACGAGGATATAAACCGTTGATCAGTCAGAAGAGTCAGTTTCTATCAGATATGCAAATCGTCTCTATTTACAAGTTACAGCAGACTCCGTATGTGGACTTTTTCTATTTAACGACGGTTGGATTACCAACAGGTCCGCAATATGATCCAGATGATTTAGTTGCCTTGAACACGTTTGGATTAGCTAGTGTCGAGAACACATTAGCTACGACGTTCAAAGGCGTCTATGGTTTTAGTGCTACCCCCTATATCGGGTATCAATACGTATTGCCAGATACCATCACGGCGCGTGTTCCTTTGAACGAAGACGACAATTTGCCTGATGCAAGCCAGAAAGAAAATGTTCAGCGTAATACGGGTGGTAAATGGACATTTAAATCAGAAGGTGAATGGAAAGCGAGCGACGCGCTGACGTTCAGTTCGGCGTACACTCAAAATCAAAAAGCCGCCGATTCATTTTCAGGCAGCAAAGGTACACGCTACGACTTGTTAAGCCAAAATACTTACACTCGTGAAGAAACCTATTCTGTAAAGGTGTCCTTCAATACAGTAAAAGCTTATTTTAAAAAGAAAGCTTTGTTTCCTTATATGGTGTATTACGAATTTAGCGATTTATTTAAAGGCGAGAATGTCAATCGTCGTACATTGCATGAATTTAATTTTAAAATGTTTTTTTAACCAGGCTGGAATTTTTTAAATGAAACTAGTTTTCAAATTTTTAGTTTTATTGTCCTTGCTGATCTCAGGATGCTCGCCGCACCTTGAAAACAAGGATTTCAATGCGCCTTTGATGGACTTGCGGCCGGATATGGAAAATGATCGCGAATTCGCAAAGCTTTTGCAGCAAGCAAGTCAATTCGAATTAGAATGGAAAGGATCAATCCCATCATCGGAAGTCCATGAAGTGATTCAAGGCATACTGGATATGGCTGAAAAAACTAAAAATAAAAAATTAAAAGCCACTGCGTTTAGCTTATATAAAAAGTACTATGCGGAGAACATTGGGACTCATGTTTCGTTTTTCAAAACTCCATATTATGAAATTTTTCAAACTGAAGCTTTGCCAAGCGTCCGTGAAGGATTCAACGATGCTTTAAAAGAAATCGATGCGGGACTGATCGTAGTTAAGAAAAAAGTAAAAGATTTAAAAGAGACGTACCCTTGGCCAAAGAAAGCCAAGTTTTTGGAATCTATTGCGTTGTTAGAGGGATTCTTAAACACATTTTTGGATGCTGTTCCTAAGCTAAAGTTAATGAAAGACTTTGAAGTAGCCTTGGTGGACGAAGTTAAAAGCGAGCGTGATATCAACGCCGACTATTTAAAAAAACAATGGGCATTGATTGACGGAACTAAAACGTTGACGAATATGTTGAATATTTTGGAATCGATGGTGAAGGAATTTGAAATTCCGTTAGATAAAGAAACCGAAGGTAAAATTCAATCAGGTCGGGCGTTGGCCGAAAAAATAGACGCGATCACCGATGAAACAACCGCGTTTTCTGCGATCGTTGGTGTTTGGTTAACTTTAGGCCCAAAAGAGCGGGAAATGTATTTTACTCCGATTTCAGCGGCGTTGTATAAATTTTTAAGCGGTAAGAAAGATCAGGATTTGGTTTGCTTGGTAGATACCACATGCCCGAAATTTTTCTCGGCGATTGTTCGCGATGTCGCCATTTTGCCTCAGTTGAAAAAATTTGGACCAGATAAAATCAAAATAACTCTAAATGAAAAAACACATGGTTATGTGCTAGAGATTCTTGAAGAGCGATTGTTGAGTGTGATATTGGCGCTTGATACACGCGTAGAGAAGAAAGTAACCAAGAATGTCATAAAAGCTAAGGCAGAATTGGAAAAAACTCGTAGAAATGCTCAAGGTTTTACTAAAGAAAAGTTCTTGAAATGGCTGACTTCAAACATGGGTTTCAAAAGCGAAATGTCGCTAGCCTATGAGAATGCGACGGTCAATGTTGATATTCAGAAGAAAATTGTAACATTTAAACCACCAATGACAAAAAAATCAGTTGTGGTCGCTAAATCGGTAGGAGCATCATTAGCTTCGAACGCAAAAATTTTTGATGCTGGCATGTTAACTGATTCTGCGATTCGTAAGCCATTGATCGAGCAGATTAATCGCATCCTGGGTTTTGGTGGAGTACCTGGTAAACCGGCGCCGACTAAGGGTATCGTGAAAAGTTTCGAGAATGATCGTACTCCGTTCGACGTTAGCGAAGCCGTGGATAGTTTAATTTCCTATGGAATAGTGGATATCTCGGAATTGTCTTCGCCGTTTCTACGTAAAGAAGTAAATGACGTGGCTAACTTATCTGCCGATGCCCAAATTGAAATTGGAAATGGGTTGCTGGCGACTATGAAATACCTGCGCGATTGGGAAAAGAATTCCTTCGATAGGTCCATTGGGAACTTTAAAGCCTCCTCGGTATTCGGTTCAGAAGCCGGCGGCAGCGGTGATGGAACTCCACTATTTTCAAAAACAGAATTTTTTGGTTTAACAACGGCTCAGTTCATTAACTGGATCGCAAATTTGACTAAGAAATTTTCTCAGTTGGGTTTAGTCACAAACGAAGGCGAAGTCGTTTGGATGAATGAATACAGCAAAAACAAAGATAAAACTTTCTTATTTGGTGTGTACGTAGATATCGTTAACGGCCAAAGATCTCCGGACGTTTCTATCAAACCCATCGTGAAAGTCATTCGATTGCTTAAAAATATCGAGGGTGTGATAGACGGAATAGAGCGAACTAAATTCAACGAGCTTCTGAAAAAAGACAAAAGTGATCCTGAGTGCCGTGATTTAAATTCACCGAATTGCCCAACATTGGCTCAGGTTCTGGGGCGTCGAATTAACGAGGTGAAGAAAATTTTGGTTCCATTGGGTAATACGATCGCAACAAAATATAGAAATCAGAAGGATAGTGCGGCGCCAGGCTTAGCGGCAGGTGTGATCACATTGCCAGGTATGGAAAAAGTAGATGCAGATCCTGAATTGATGGATCAGTTATTAGTTATTGAAGGTCTTCTAGAAGTTTACGAGTCTACGAAAATCGAGACCTATCTGTGGTCAGCTAAAGAAACCTATTTTTTATTGCAGAAGTATTACAATCCGAAGACGAACTTCTTTGATATGGATTTAAAAGTCGCTAACGTGCCGACATTAATACAGATGCTACGAACTTTCCGTTTGATGGCGCCTTATTTGGCGGATACAGAACGCATTATTTTACTCGAGAAACTTAAAATCTGGGAATTTAGCTTAGAAAAGTTGCAGTAGACGCAGCGGTTGAGCTCTTAATATAAAAATATCTTATACAACCTAGCGAATTAATTGGTTTGTCTTTTCTTTTGGAAAGGAAGATGTTGGGCCCACTTCAGCCTCTACTACCTAGAGAGGTTGGATTGACATCTTCCGGGGGGAATATGAAGTCAATTTTATTAGGGTTAGTTTTATTAGTTGGTTTTAACATTAACAGCGCTAAGAATGTTGAAACGCCGGAGTTGTTAGCAGCACCTCACGTACACGGACCAGGTTGCGGATTCTTTCCAGCGAATAATTTAAGAATTCCGATTCGTCCCACAGGACAAATGAGTGAACTTCAGTTCAAACGTGTTCTGCAAGTCGTGGCTCAAGTGTATGATCCAATTTTCCGCAAAAATGGCAGACCAAAATTAGCTCTGTTCCCTAGATGGACAGACGATACAGTGAATGCGTATGCGTTTGTTTGTAACGATGCTAAATTGATCGGAACTCCCAATTACCCACCAGAGTGCGCTCGTATGCAAACCTCACCTGGTATTTATTCTCCGATTTCTATCGTGTCTATGTTTGGTGGTTTAGCTCGCCATCCATTAATGACTCAAGAGGGACTTGTATTAGTAGCCTGTCACGAAATCGGGCATCACTTAGCTGGATACCCTCGTTATGGTGCCAACACTCAATGGGCCGCGGTGGAAGGTCAATCCGACTACTTCGCTACTGCAAAATGTGCTCGTAAGGTTTTTAAAGCAATTGGTAACAATGCTCAATGGGCGCAACGTGCGCAAGTGACATTCGAAGTTAGAAATTCGTGCGTAAACGCGTTCGGTGTTAATTCTGAAGCCGCTGGTATCTGCATGAGATCTGCGATGGCCGGTTTGGCATTGGCTAGAACTTTAGGTTCGTTAAAAGGTGATCCAAAAGGTATTAACTTTCCAAATGTTGATAAATCAGTTGTGGCGACAACTTTCGAAGGTCATCCCGCAGCCCAATGTCGTCTGGATACGTACGTAGCGGGTGCTACATGTCGCGTATCTGACACTGATGACTTCAGCTCGGCGGATCCAAGAAAAGGTGCCTGCGGTCCTGGTAAAGTGGAATCCAATGGCTACCGTCCACGTTGCTGGTACCGTCCACCGGTGGCAATCGGCAGCTAGTACTCGACGAAGATAATTTCATTGCAAATAATGTTTGAGTAAGTCGCCAAAAAATATTAAAAAAGCCACTCAATCAATCAGACGGAGGGTTGGCCGAGTGGCTGAAGGCGCTCGCTTGGAAAGCGAGTTTACTCCAAAAGAGTAACGCGAGTTCGAATCTCGCATCCTCCGCCATTTTACTCTCGGGTAAAATGAAAAAATGGATCAACCGCAAATGACTTCCGCTTCACCTTCCTAACTCCGCGAAAAGTAAAAAGAAAACAGCAATTACAAAGAGATAAAGTTTAACGAGCGATTCGGTTCGATTTCGTCCATCGTCACGCGAGAATACGCCAAAATTCCTGAGTTATGCTATTTCAGTGCTACTTTTGTGCTACGGAAAAATAGAAAAACTCAGGAAGCTGGAAAGCTGGAAACCTCCAGCTAACTTCTCAAAACAACAGCGTTTCGTAGTTTCCAAGTTCGATGTCTGGAAAGCATCAACCAAAGGAGACAAGAAACATGCAGCCAGTAACCAAAAACAAAAATGAAAGTGTCGCAAATGTTTTAAAGCGTTTGCGCGAAAACGCACGTCTGACAACACGTCAGGCGGCATCCATCGTGGGCGTAACCCACACAACGATTAGCCACTTTGAAAACGGAAAACGTGCGGTTGAAGGTTTTCGAGTGGAGCAGATGGTGCGAGCCTATGGCTACACAATGGAGCAGTTCGATAAGATCGCAGGCAACAAGACAGTTCTCAGTTTCAAAGACGACTGTGTATCAATGATTGGTTTCATGGATGACGAACAGCTCGCAGCCATTCGTGCAGTCATGTCTCAGATGTTGAGGCGACCAAAAGGCCAAGGCGTTATCGAAATCAAGGGCGATATGTCGCAAGAAATTCAAACGAACTAACAAAATATAAAATTAAACGGAGCAATCAATGGAATCTAAAAGCACAAAAGCAAACTTAAAATCGAATCAAAAACCCAAATCAATTCGCATCAATCCCGAGGTCCAAAAGAAGGCAGAAAAACTTTTGCTTTCGGCAAATAAGAAGAAAGCCGGTCGCAAGGTTAAGGTCGATCAGCTACTCAGTCTTGCACTTGATCTTGTATCTGACGAACACATAAAAAAACTGCAAGATCAGTCCTTGTCGAATGAAGACCGCAAAGAGCAACTGCGACAGCGGTATATCGAAATGCGTGGACCTATTTCTCGCGATGAATTCACGGGCTTTATGCTTACAAAAGAATTTTCTGGGTTTCTAGTAGAGCAGTCGCAAACGGCGAATGCTGCATAAAAGAAAAGGCGGACTGCGCGAAAATGCGGTCCGCCTTGAATCCTTCTGCCGAAGGAAAAGTAGAGTCTCGATCTAACAATTGCGATAAACGTAGGTCTGACAATTATGTCGTGTGAAAGAAAAATCGCCGCCTAAATGTAGGTCTCTAGCATAGCTTTCATAATCAAAGTAATTCTGTGCCCATGTTGGAAGTTCGCTCAGTTGCCCTGAGTCTTCGAGCAGTTTATATGCGAAATCTGTCTCAGACTCAAAAGAGCCCTGCCATTGTTCTAAAAACATTTCTTCAAGCTCTGCAATATCAAAATTGCTTCCGTCTTGGTTTTGATACCAGATAGAAAACGGTTCACTGTGTGCGCCAATCAGTTTTGCAAGAGTTGAGACTCGTTCTATATCGGGCCACTCACTTAGAGAAATGGAGTTGAAGCCTTCGTAGTCGTGGACTGCCCACTCTTCGGCGCTGGGTTCCGGCGATCTTTCCAACATGGATTTGATGTCGGCGTAAATTTCGTGTGCTTTTCGGTCAGCATTGATCCATTCGCCATGCAGTTGTCCTGCGTTGTAGGCCGCTAGACATGCGACGTAAATTCTAGGACTGGTTTGTTGTTCTTGGTTCTTCATGGATTGCTCTCCTTTTAATGGTTTCAAAAAAACATTTTTCGCCTGCCAGGTACGCCCCAAGCTTGCTTGGCGGGGGAAAAATTATGAGTGGTTGGCGCGGATTGCTCGATTTCTCGCTTAGGCCCTTCAGGCCGATCATGAGGCATGACAGACACGAAGGGGCTGGCGGGACTCAGTGAAAAGAGAAATCGAATTTGCAAGACGTGAAAAGTGCGAGTCAAAAAATAAGAGTAGTCGGCAGAATGACGACTACATCAGATGAGGAAATTGGGATGAATGCAGTTAAATGGCCGTAGAATTAAGTTCTAGGACTTCTTGAATTCCCATCCTTGGGAAAGCTGTTTGAACGGCACGGTGTGAACTTTTTCACTAGATTTGGATTTCGTCCAAACATCTGATCCCACAATAGTGCTATATTTTTTGACGCTTTCTTCCGAGGTTCCAGCAATCCAAGACCGAGCGTTTGTCGCGAGTGCGATGTTTATCGAATGAACAAGGTCATCCTTCACAGAGGAGTATTTGTAGGAAAAGGGAGGGGTTCCTTGTTCTAAAGCAATGGCTATGTTTGGAGCGACAACAATAATTCTTTGTCCAACGTATTGCTCATCAACGACAGGACGATCCGTGACAATAAACTCACTGGTGTTGGTCTGCAATATAGTCATTCGAACAGGGAGGAGTCGCCGAGCGTACTCATCTACTGAATTTACAATATTTTCTACGATGATTTGATGGACTGTGCGATAAGAGTGCAGGCCAAGAAACGATTGAACATCGAGGTCTTTTTCCAAAGTTTCTTTAAAGCGGTCTAAAATATATTCTGCGCGAAACTCTAAAGACAAAAGTCCCATTACAAACTTCATAGCAGTTGATGGACTAGCGTATTGAATATCACCGCCAGCAAGGACCATTGGAAGCACAGAGCCTATCGCACCCTCAAGTCCCGACAACCATTTTTCGGCACTAACAACACGACCACCCTCAAGGATCGGAACATAGAGATCATTTACTATCGCAAAGCTAAAACCACAGCTCCCTTTTGATGCCGAAAAAGAAAATTTATTCGCATCGATTTCAAAAACATGGACGCCCTCGTATAGAGGGCCAGTTGTTACCCAATTTTTTAAAATCACCCGTGGTATGTAGTGGTTTTTTTTGTATTCCGCCATTGTTGCAGCCCCTCTTTACGTTGAGATTGCTAGTGTATCTGTACTTCGAGAGTAACTCTAGCTTTAGCTAACGCCTAGGTGCGTGCATTATCGTGGCGCTAATGAATCTGTTTTCAGATATTGAGATGAGATTTTAAAGAGCCTGGGGCAGACGCCCGCAGGCTCTTTAAGTAATTATGCAGTCTGAGTCTTCGGAGTATATTCAGCTCCGAGGATTTGTTTGTAGTAATTCACATGCTTTGAAATGCGAATTCCAAGAACGCTGTGGACGAGATAATTGCCGTCTTGACTCAGAAAAATCACGGGCCGAGCAACTAAGCCGTAAATGTTTGGACGAGTAGTTTCTGACGATCGAACTGACGCCTTTTTTTCGAAAGGAAGTCCAAGAATTTTTTTGTAGAGATTGATGGGCATTTCTATTTTTAGATCAGCTCCCAAGCGGTGCGTGATACTGCCGCGATCAGAGTTGAGATATACTTGTGGATTTGCGCTAAATCCTTGAGTGATACGTGTCGCCTGAGCGGGTTTATTTTGAACTGTGGTTTCCATGACTTTCTCCTTAGTGAAAGTTATTTGTTTTTTTGACTTCACTCTCTATCGAGTGGGCCTTTCACAAAGGGCAAGGCCCCGAAGAGAGAAGTTTCAAGAGAGCGAAGGCGTTTGCCCCGACCGACACACGAGAGCACCCTAGAGGTGCGGTAGAGGCAGAGGGCGTGACAGGAAATGGCCGCTAGGCCCTGGCGCAGACCGATGCAAAGGGAGGATCAGGCAGACGCGAGTAGCGAGCGATCTTACAAATGACTTTCTCTGGAGAGCATTGTCCAAAACAGATTCAAAATCGCAAAAGGCCTGACGTCATTCAAGCGCTTAAGCCACGTCAGAGTCAGATTTTAATGAGCAAGAAATCGTGCTTGTCCCACTATGCGACTCCTTCTCCTGCCTTTCGGCGTGGGTAAAAGGAGATCACATATGGAACAAAATCAAAATAACTTCTGTAAGAAAGCAAGCCCTTAAGATAAAAGATTTCCGTTCACTTGG
>TARA_B110001454_G_scaffold100328_1_pt1 | contig 41161 bp, 15 predicted proteins | sample TARA_B110001454 | Tara Oceans TARA_B110001454 (sample SAMEA4397004) | marine metagenome | biome: Polar Biome; feature: [MES] marine water layer (ENVO:01000295) within the mesopelagic zone...; material: water (ENVO:00002006), including particulate matter (ENVO:01000060) such... | reverse complement strand
CGCCGGGCCCGCCGGGCCCGCCGGGTCCGCCGGGTCCGCCGGCGGGACCCCCAGAGGAGCCTGCGCCACCTCCCGTTGACGTTGTTTTGCATTTCAGCGTCTCAAAGACGTTGTTGAGCACGCGCACAGCACTCAAGTCTTCAGCAACAGAGGTCTGGGAAACCACAAACTCGCCGTCGCGCACCACTATGTTTTCTGCTTTTGAATTCTCCCGTTGCAGCCACTCTTTGAAGCTTTCGAATTGTCCGGGTGGAATTCCTGGAGGCAGTGCAGGTACAGGTGTGGGAACCTGAGGCACTTGGGTCGTTCCCCAGCGTGGTTCGTTCCATTTGTAGGCTCTTGGGCCTCCCGGCGCATCTTGAACTATGCCCTGAGGGAACGCTGGGTCGGTCTCCATCCTCCCGAGCATCAGCGCGCTACGCAGCACGCGTTCGGTCGGCACCAACGTCGAATCCATCATTTCCGACATGCCGTGGATCAAAGCAGACGCCGCGCGCTGCATCAGACTCTCGACGTCGTCGGTCGTTCCCGTCTTCTTTCCCGCGGCACGGTACAGTGCCAACAGAGGTTCACAAATACACTCCAGCTCTTCGTGCAGTTGCTCCGCCTCGTCTTTGGCCTCTGGAAAGTTCCTGTACCTGTTGACCAAAAGCTGCGCAAACGATTCTCCTGGGCCGTTTGGTTCGGTTCGTTTGTTGTAGATCGCCGTGTTCACCCGCGCGTAGACATCTCGTCGTTTTTCCTCGACCGCTTGCCCGTAGAGCCCCAGGTGCATCTCCTTCATGTAGTCATGCACCTCTGGTATCTCCATGACAAATCCTACAATCTTCAGCCCCTCGACCACGTCGTTCTTTGCATTCACCATGCCATCTTCAATTTGCTCGCGGATCACTTTGACCACAGTCGACGCCGCGTTCTCGTTCACTCCCGCTTTATTCAAAGAGGTTGGGAAGAGTCGGTTCTCGCCATCGTTGTCTTCCTCTCCCGCCCAAAGGATGCTGATGCCGGACTGAAGGTACAGGTTGTTGTCCGCTCCAAGGGCCATGCGTGCGTTGAGCACCGCTCCTGAAAACATGTTGGAATCAGCGGTGATGCTATCGGCCACCTGACCCACCCTCTCACGAACCCTCTGTGCCTTCAACCGATGGTCGTTTCCAAGCGAGTTTCCAAGCTCCTCGATGAAGCGCTTGGTAAACCCTCGATGCTCCAACCGCCTCACCGTGCCGGACATGGCGGACGACCCAGCATCCGCCATCTTGCGTGCAGATTGCGACACACACTGCCAGGTCCACCTCCTCAACTTTAGCGATTGGCTTTATCTCAATTCCCCCATGACTCTCTACATGCTACCAGTCACTCTGCTTTCTTTCAATACCTTCACTACACTCCATGAGTTCACACGTACGCGTCCGCCCATTTGCGATCCTTGACCATCCACTCTGGAAGAAGCACGCCGTACACAGAGCGCACGACGGGCACATACTCGGCGTCGAGGGCTGTCTGAATCAGGGCAATGCGGCTCGCCGCGAGCTGGTCGGCGGTCAGAAGCCTTTGCATATTGTTCTCAAGGTCTCGTGTGAACTTGGCCGCCTTCGACAGCACGTTCTTCAATTCGTTCACTCCTGCACCCACTTCGGGCCCCGCCAACTGCATAATTGCAGAGTCTATCGACGGCATGTCGTAACTCGCCGACTGCTTCACGAAGCCAACGAACGGTGCGTACACCGGCTTGCCAGCTCCGTCCCATCCACACGAGTTCAACTTTTTCAACGTCTGGTAGATTTTCGTGGCAGTCTCCGTACCCCCGCGATCAGCGGGAGCTTCCCTCTTGGCGGCGTTGCCAGTCGTACGAAACTTGCGTCGCAGATAGCTCTCCGTGATGCACCGACCTTCCACGTCGACCATGCTCACGCCCTCCGGAAGCTTCAGATCGTTCACCTTGTCCGTACTCATGCCGCTCAGCACCACCAGGTGGTCGAGCTCCGAGAGTCCAATGCGACGCAGCTGCTGAAACTCGGAAGGCAGCTGCTTGACATCATCCAGCTTTTCGGACCGGACACGAACCAGGTGCCGCTCCAGGGGGATGCCAACGACTGCCTGAAAGCACCTGTCAAGGATTTTTTCCCTGGTAGAATCGTCTTCCAGGTCGCTCCACACGCCGTCCGGTGCCAGAAGCGACGTCTTGTTTGCAATGGTCCGTGTCAGGTATGTCATCTCCGCGTGCTCGCACGTAAAGCGCATCTGCACGAGCTCTTCTATCTGTTGGCGCCTGAGCACGTCCATCATCTTGGTCCCAGCACCACGGAGCGGAGCCATGCGATCGTCGACCCACGAAGAACTTCCTGTTCCAGGCATGTGCTCCGCAGAGGTTTTGAACCACCTTGTGGCCAACTGCGTAGCTGGGCTACCCCAGTTCAGGGGGTCGCCCCACGTTCTCTCCCACAACGCCTTGTCTCGCTCCATTCCTCCGCTGCTGGCGACGTCGTCGAAGCCAATAAACTTCAACTCCGCATCGAGCTTCTTCGGTCGATTGAAAAAGTTGCCAGCGACCTCTCCAAAGCTGTTGGTCATCCTCGTTCCTTCCGACAACACCTGTGCCTGTGCGTGAGGCACGACCACCCTTCCGTCGCCGCTTCCCACCAGAGCCCCCATTCCAGCACGGACGCTGCTCGACGTCGACGGCTGTTGAATGCCGCCCGACGCTCGGAAATTCTTCTCTCCAAAAGACGGAATCACGTCCAGTGGTATCAGCCGCTCCCTGGCCACGAACTCGCTCACAGCCGTGCGCGTGCCATCCGAAATCTTCTGATTCCTCTTTGCACTCGACTGATTGGAGTCAAGGGCAAGGCCCCACTCCCTTTCCATCTTCTTGAGGCGCTCATCTTGCTTGGTGTCCCCTCCACCCCCCTGCGTGCGATCCCATCTGTTTGTCGTCGTGCGCATGCGGTTCATCACGACCATAGCACTCAGCTCGCACAAGTACTCCAGCTGCACCTGCCGGTGTCCGACGCTGTTCACCCACGATCTCACTCCGGAAACGTTTCCGTAGTCCCTCCACTCTCCGTCGTTGAACAGCAGGTTTCCAAGAGGCTCGTTGCGCAGGCCTTCCTCATCGGAAGTGATTTTTTGCCACTTTGTCTTGCGCTTCGCACCGAACATCGCACCGTCGTTGCGCTCCATGATGACGGTGACGTAGTCCCAGGCACCCCCGTAAAATTTCCTGTCGTACAGCCGCTGCGCAAACCCAAACAGGGCCTTCGACAGCGCGGCAGTCATGAGAACTACCCACGGCTCGAGCCTTTCAAAAAGTTCGGGTTCCAACAGCCCTCCACCGCCTTTAGGAGCAACGAGGGTTTTCAGACGAGGCATCAGGCTCCGCTCCGCAAGAAGGATCGTCGCCACCGGAAAGGCGCTCACCGCGAGCCCACCCAGGACCACCGGAACCTCTAGGGGTGTGATCCGTGCGACATACCCGGCCGCTCGGAAGAGCGCGCGCGCATCCATCGTGCTGCGCATTCCGGTCTGATACGCACCGACTGAGCTGACCGCCACGGTCATCAAGGCGCCGGTCTTCCATCCCACATCTCGCGTGGTGATGTAGCGATCCGTCGTGCCCACTTGCAGCCCCTTGAGTCTGTCATTGGCCTTCAGCCCTTGGTCAAAAATTTCTTCGTTCGCATCGATGTCACTGACCCGTGGGTATTCCGACCGCAGCGTCTCCAGAAAGGCGGGCTGGAAGCTTCCGACGACCGCAGGCCGTTTTCCTTCCACAGTGGCCGTCGCTCTTTGCGCCGCATTGCGCGTCGGCATGCCTGCCAGAATGCCAACTCTGCGTTCGGAAGACGCGAACCGTATACCTCCGTGCTCCACATCCGAGACGCTGAATTTCACCTCGACACCCGCGTCCCTGCCTGGCACGGGCGTCATGATGTGCCGCACCGGCAAATCTTCGCTTTCTCCCAGCTGAATGCGCCAGAAGGCCTCCGGATTCACTGCAGACGGCTGGTACAAGGCAGTCATCTCGCCTGTATTGATGTTTTCCTGCTTCTCCAGATCCTTGAACTCAAAGTGCTTCTGTGCCATTCTATACACAGGCGAGGAAACATCCATCTCATCATTCGCCTGCAGCGCTCCAACCGTCGACAGCACGTTCTTGTAGAAAATCACGTCCTTCCAATTGGCGTCGCTTGCCGATTCCATGTCGGCGTACGTAAGAACGTCCACTGCCGCCTTCACGAACGCCTTGTCCAGGTCTTCGTCGTACGCGTTCACGGTACTCGCATACTTTGAAGATTCGGTAGGCACGTCCTCGACGTCCAGCACGAGCGTCACGGTCGTATTCTTTGACCGTATGAAGTCGTAGATCCCCTGCACTCTGTGCTCCTCGGTTCCCGAAACGAGCGTTCGCTCGTTCCACCGAGCTGTGCCGTACACGTCGCAGTAGACCGTGCGGTAGTTGTTAAGCTTGTTGACGTAGGCCCCAATCGTGTCTGGGTTCAGGACCTCTTCGAACGCAGAGGTGTTTGTGGCGGAAAACTTCCTGTCGAAGAGCGACGGTGTCATCTGTGGAACTTCGGCGAGCGCCGCATCCACCTTTTTAGTCAGAACTCGGAGCTTCAGCCCCAGCTGTTGCATCAGATCGGTGCTCGTGGGCCTTTTCAACTCTGACTTGGGGGGCTGCGGAAGGAAGTTCTTTGCCCGCATCAGAAGGGCCAGAGAAGCAACCCTCTGTGGATCCTTTGCCAGTGCACCCACGTCGTCACCGTCGGGAAGCTCCAGGCTCGGATCTTTCGCAATCATGTCCGTAAAGCGCTCCAGGTCCGCTGGCGAGGGGCCAAACTCAAGCGCCACTTTGGTCATAACCTGATTGATGACTCCGTAGTTGGCCAATTCCGCTTTGGTGTGGGCTGTAAACCTTGGCGAAAAGTCGGGTATTCTTGTCGTCGTACCCGCACCGAAATTCTCTTCCTCTTCGTCGGCGCTAGGACCACGTTGTATCTCCGGTCGTTCGCTATCGAAAAACCAGGTCAACGTCTCCCAGCCCGCCGCCAAGCCCACCCTATTAGCCACCGCGTTCGATGCACCCAGGAACGCTTCGTACGCTGCAGCCTCCGAAGCGGCTTCAGAGACGTACCACCACCCACTTGTAACTGAAGCTTCCGGCACTTCCGCTGACCGCGGTGTCTCTGGACGTTGTTGTCCCGCAGTCGGTAGATACAGAACGTCGTCGATGCTAGCCTTGAGTTCCTGCAGCGCAGAAATCTGCGCTGCTTCCACGTGGCTGGCTCCTAGTTCTTCGAACACCTCCTGTCCTCCACGCGGCGCAACTTCACTCTGAACCTCCTCGGCGGTGTGCACGTTCAGGAAATTAATAGCCACGGCCCTACCGAGCGTTTCGGTTGCTGTGGTTCTTGAGATGTTAATCGCAAGCTGGGACGCGTTAATGCGCGTCAGCAGCGACGTCATCGACGATTCCGTTCCCTCGCTGCCGGTGCCGAAGCTCAGGCTGCCCGCAAAGCTGGGCGCTGCAGCAAGGAATGCAAGTTTTGCAATTTCGCCCACGCTCACGCCACCCCCGTTTGCGGCGTTGAAAAGTGCCGCCTGCGTCACGGGGCTGTCCAACGTCTTGTACCCCAGCGACTGCACAGCTTCCATCGTGTCTTCTGTGGCGGTGGCGATGTAGGCGGCCGTCCGCTTTCCCGCTTTGACAATCAGAGCGGTCTTCACACCATCTGCTGCCAACGTGTTCACTGCTTCTAAGAGCTTTTCTTTTCCAGCATAGTCCTTGAAATTGCGCGCGGCGATCGCGGCGTCGCCTGTCACGATGAGGTCCAACACGGTTTTCGCCCCCACCTTACCCAGGTCGAGCACGCTCGACAAGGCCGAACCCGCGCTCGTCACCGCATGATCCGCAAGGTATGTTTGGAAATTCCATGCCGCCATCACCGCCGCGCTCGCCGTGTAAAAGCCGACGGCGCCGATTGTGTTGAACAGCTCGCTGTTGCAGTTCGATGCCCTTGTCGGATCTCCCGTAAGATGGGTCTGCACCTTGACTCGAAGAGACTTGGGTTGGATGAAGCTCGCAGCAAGACACACGATCTTCTGCGCCTCCTGCCTTTGCATCGCTTCGCTCAGACCAAAGAAAGCCAAGGAGTTCAACACCGTTTTGGCCAGCTGCTCGACCACAAACGTCGCCTCCATCCCTCCTGGTCCGTACGTTGCGAGCGTCACCATCAGAAAGCTGGCAAGGCTCACAGCCATGTGGCTCACGCGCACCGAGAATCCGGGTGTCTGCTTCGCCTCCACTGGCATCATAATCGACAGCATTCCGCACATAATCCTCGCCACTGTTCGCAGTTCCTTATTCGTCGCCTTTTCTGCTCCCAAGAGAATCCCGGTGTACACCGCGAGCGCGTCGTCCGACGCCGGCTGCGTGATTCGGCTTTTGCGCTCCGGCGTCACCGACGCCAACATCAGCTCGCGGATCTGCCGCACTTCAGAACCATCTACCGCTCCGCCCTCGTAGAGCGCCTGCTTGTGCAATTCCGTAAGCAGCGCGCCCACGGTGGCGGCGTACGTCGCTGCCTCCAGGTTCTCAGGCGCGTGGCGTTGCACCGACGCCCACGATTCGACTACCGGTGGCATCCTGGCATTTTCGACGACGATGTTCAACGGCGCGTCTTTGTCTCGCTCTCTTGTGTACCCAGCTCCCGTGTCCATGGAAGACTCCCCCGGAGAGGTGCTGACCACCGACGATGCGGTTCGTGAAATCAACTGCGTCGAATTCCCCGAGAGCGGGCTGCTCAACGCGTTGTAGTTCATCGCAGCAAGAAGACTTTCGTTTGCAAGCATCTCCTCCATCGCAGTCACCTCACTTGCTTTCTTGCCTGTCACAGGGACGTCTCTTTGGTCGGTGGCCGCCGTCAAGGCGCTCAGCACGGCCTTGGCCGAAACAGTGTCCTGCAGCCCCCCAGTCGCCGGCACTCTCTGTCCGGGGGGGAGTGAGTATCCATTGTAGTCGTGCGCCGCCTTGGCGCCTTGGGCGGTCACAATCTCAAACTCCAGACACATGGGCTGCAGCGTCATACCCGACTGGGTCTCGCCGGCTTCGAGAAACTCCGTGATCCTTCCCGAGAGAAGCGACACCAGGCCTTTTGGATGCATGAGCGTCTCCAACGTTGGCATCTCGATGGGCTCCGTAAACTCAGCGTACACGACTTTGCGGTCCATATCACTGTTCGCATCCCGGTGCGCGTGCACGCCGTCGACACCCATCAGTTTTCTGAAGACTCTGATCTTTTTGAGCACGGCGCTGTCACCCATGGCCTCCAGAGCGCTGACAAGCTTTAGAATTCCGTAGACAAGCTTCAGCCGACTCGGAATGTGCGCGCACGTCATGCCGTTGACCGACGAGAACCGCCGCTTCCTCCGCTCGGGGTCGGTAAGGTCGGTGGGGTCGAAGAGTCGCCACGTTGCCCACGAGGGACGCGGTACACCATTTTCGCAAATTGTCAGGTAGCACACGCCGGTGGGCGACATCGTCTTGTCCACTATGCCCCTCGCGGCCTTCAGCACGTGTTCGCGGTAGCTCATCACTCTGTACCTGTCGTTTCCAGGACTAGCCGGAGCAGCGGGCTGGTTGGGATCCTGAAGCCGGTACAGCGGGTTCGCTCCGAACACGCAGTACAGCATGCGCTGTTTGTCAGCCGCGTGCGAGTTGGCGTCGATTTCGTTTCGCGCCCTCGTCGTATCTTTGCCATTTGACAGGTTGATCGGATCGAGCATGTCCATTATCTGATGCACTCCGCTCCACATCGCCCTGAGCCGCATTTCGCTTTCCTGTCCGGGTCCCAATGTCACAGCTTTGCCATCTTCCTTTCGCAGCCTTCCGTAGGAGCGCATCCCCCCTTTGCCAGCCTCTTCGTGAACGACCGCGTTTGCCACCATGTCAACGGCTCGCCGCAGACTCATCGTGCACATCTCCATCTGCTGCACCGATTTCTCGGTCTTCACGTCGTTCACGTCGTAAAGCTGATCTTGGCGCCTGCCGGACTTGTTGAGCTGATCGTTGCTCACACGGCTTACCTGGATTGGAAGCATCAGGAAGTTGTAGTTTCGCTGGCGCTTCCTCGCAGGAAACGCATTCCAATTTCCAGGGTCCTGGAACCTACTGAGGTCCGGGGGCGGCATCAACGCAAACAGCGCCGCCACGTGGTACGATGCCGCCACGAACACCATAGTCTCTACGTACTCAACGGTGGCGCGGTCTTGGTCAAAGTCGTACGGGCCCGCCCGGCTCGCGTTGTTGTCATAGTGCCCAAAGAACCCCTCCCTTTTCTGGTTGTGCTGAAGAATCGTTCGGTACTCTTCAGGCACCATTGCAAACACCTGCTCCTCGTGCTTTTCGACCACGGCTTGCACAGCAGGTGCGTCGACCCCAGCGCCTTGCGCGGTCCTTTGAAGAACTCCTCCGGTGAGAACCAGTGCCCTTTCTAGACAGCTTCTAGCCAAATCCATGTGATGATAGGCCTGCACAAACTTCTTGGACCTGTCCATTACGCTTCCGGTCGGGTTGAACACGTAGCACATGCTGGCGACGTCGCCGCTCGGGTCAATCAGATCCCTGATCGTCTGTTCAAAAATCTTCCTCTGCACGACGTCGGTCCCGTGCATTGACACCCGCTCGGGTGCATACGTGACCCCATCTGATTGCAGCGTCTGACGCGTCTCCTTGGGAAACCGCGGGTCTCTCCTGTCCGAGTGCGTGGCAGCGTACGCGTAGGAAAGTCTGAGGCTCGTCTCTGTTGTCATGGCGCGCGCAAGTGCGATCTGTTTGCTTGGCGTCCTGTCGAGGTTGCCCAGCGCGTAGTCAATCACGGAGGGGAGCTCACGCTCATCGCTGCCCAGGGTCTTGCCGTTGATCCGATCGTCCGTCCCGAACAAACAGTTCACGGCAAACGCATCCACAAATTGAAAGCTGCGCTCACCGGACACCCGCTGCACCGAGATGCCAAGTCGTGCCCAAAGCGCCTCGGCCTTTGCGCTCGCGGGGGACGGCTCTGCATCGAGCATTTCGAACGTCATGTTGTAGGAGAGTCGTTTCAAACCGTCCAGAAACACCGGAATGTTGGTTTGCTGCACATTGACAGACGGCCCTCCCGGGGCTGCCTCTCGCTTCGTAACTTGCATTTCGGAGACGTGCTGGGCGGGAAACGGCACCTTGTTCATGTCCGTCAGAAAGCTTGCTATTCCAGACATCGGAACCATGAGGTTCGTTGCTCCGGCCGCGCCCACGGCGTTCGCCAGATGCTCGAGCGCGAGTGGAACTTTAGGCTGACTTTGCTCGCGAATTGCCTTGAAGACGTTCGCCTCGTCTGCAAGCAAGCGTATCACCGACGTGTCCTTCTCGTCGTATTCCTTGGCGGCGACCGGGATTGCCGAACCGGCAGGCGGCTCGACGTAAAGCGACTTTTCCTTGGACGAAAGGCTGCTTCCGATCTTGGCCATGGTGCTCTGCATCGACAGCTGAGCCATCACGTTCTTTTTGGGGACCAGAATCGCACCCGACGCCGACGCCAGCTCCGCGTACAGGTACGTCTTTGCGTAACCCATCGTTGACAGTTCCAAGGAAAGGGCGATCGGCATGTCGATTCCCTCGCCGCGCTGCACGTTGCGGTCCGCCTTCACCATCACGTCGCTGTTTGCGCGATACTGTTTGTATCCAAATTTATCGACCAGCGGCATGATGGCGGAGGCGGACTTCCTCCCAACAGCCTCCAGGTTCAGAATGGTCATAGTGGCGTAATACATGGCCGACGCCTGCTCGCCGTGCAGCGCCGTCTTCAGGTCCATCTCGGCGCTTCGCTTAATCACCGCTTCCATGGTCGAAAGCGCAACCTCTGGCGCTGCAGTGCTCAGCAGCTCGGACATGCTCTGAGGAGGCGGACTCTCAAGAATCGAGGTAATCCTTTCGAGCGCGCTCGACGGTGGCGTGACGCCCGACGGTGGCGTGACGCCCGACGGTGGCGTGACGCCGATTGCAGTCTCCAACACCGCGGAGATACGCGGCGATAGCCGCGGTTCACCAGACGCTCTACTCAGCACCGCCGGGGTCTCGACTAGATCTGCCAAGACGTTCTCGAAGAAAGCGTATCGGTACTGAATGGTCGTCCGGAGCGCCGAGTCCTCCGAAACGCCCTGTGGTAAGTCTCTCATCTGAATGTCCGCGTAGTACTCATCCGAGCGCTGTCCGGAAGCAAGGCTGGACGTCAGCATCCCAATCGATATTATCTGCCACATCTGCTTGGCATAGCCATTTCGGTCGAGTTCGTTGAAGTACCTCATCATATCCGCCTGTGCGGCTCCGGCGTGCGCTCGCACGTAGCCTCCCCACATCTCCACAAATCGACGTGTCTGCTGAGCTTGAATTGCCAACACCTCCTCTTCGGTAGCGCCGTTAGGGACCTTGACGCGCGTCACGTCAGCGAAGCTCCGCGTTCCCGTCGGCGCAGAGACTTCCATTCCAACCAAAGCAAACATGCGCATGAGCATCTCGCTCTCATGATCCAGCTCGCCCACGGACCAAAGCCTCGATCCGAGCGCGTTTCCGAGTTCGCGATTCAGTGCGTCCACTCCAGCGTTCATTGCCTGCGCCACGCGCCTCAACGCCATCCGGTGGGCTGGCTTGAACGCCGCCTCCGATATCACATGTGAAATCACCGCGCTCACCGGGGTCAGGGCCGCCAGCGTCTTGTCACTCATCCCCGAACGCTTCCCAATGAGCTGCATCATGCTAAACGCCTTACCTCCGAACGAGGGGTTCAGGGCGTGCTGGCAGAAATCACCCAGATGCCGAATCCTCGGAAGCATCCCCCCGACACGGGCAAAGGTTATGGCCTGGCCAATCGAACAGGCGGTGAAGATTGCGGCAGCGTACCCATACTTTGGGTTGTCACGCAGCTTTTGAACCCAGCTCTCCCGGGACTCGACCACAGCCCCCCCCGCTTGCTGCGCATCCAACGATTCCGCTCTGACTTCCCTCTGAGCGGCTTCGTCGCTTGCGACCTGGTACGCCAGCACATCAAAATACGTGCCCATCATGTGCTCGTGGGCAAGCGTTCCCATGAGCGCTGCCTCCGCTGCCGTGCCAGACAGAAACTCTCCCATGATCGACGGGCTCCCCGTTTCAAGCGCCTTGGACAAAAGTTCGGGTGCGGATTGCAACGCCTTGGCTCCACCGACGCTTCGAATCAACCAGGACAGGGTGGCCGTCGTCGTGTCGACCGTACCCAGGAAGTTCTGCAGTACACCAAGCTCTTTCGCTGCGTCAGCGGCCATTCCAATGCCAACCGCGTACATACCTACCTTCGCAAAAGACAGAGCCCACGACTTTGCCTCGACGTAGCGACTGTCGCCTTGGTTTTTGAGCTGCTTTTGGTACGAAGCGATTGTCTGGTGCATCATGATGACCGCGCCGCAGCGCGCCGCAAACCTGGAGACTTCGAGCACCCCGCGCATTAAGCTCTCTCCACTCTCGGTGCCAGGTTCGTACAGGACGCCTGGCTTGAGCAAGCCCATCACTATACCCGCAAAGGGCAAGAACGGTTTGAATCCAGCCATCACGCCACTGACCCCCGCGGCCCTCTCTCGTTCGAGAGCCAGCTTGTATCCACGGAACAGCGCGCTGACACTCAAGTCAAAGAAGCCAAGAAACCCACCAGAGGCGAACGCAAGCGCGTTCAGGGGCACCAAGGACTCGGACGCCAAGCAGCGTTCCAACTGCACGGCCCCTTTCGAGACGCTCTGTTCCAGTAGCCGCTTTCTGCCTCGGGCCTCGGCCAGAGTCCGTCGCCTAGGTATGCTCAGCTGCCTCGGGCCGCGGCGCCTTTGCTCCCGCTCGAGTCGCGTGATCTCCTTGTTCAAGTCAAGCAAAAGTACGTTTTCTTTCGCTTGCAAAGCAAGCAGCCTGGTGTTCAATTTGTCAGCGTTGCTCTTTGGACGGGTGCGATTCAAACGAGACTTACGGGCAATGGCCGAAGTCAATGCACCCGTAGCGCTCGAGGCGACCCCTCCTGCTCCCTTGGACACCTTGTCCATGATTTTCCCTGCCCTTTTGCCGAGCACCATGCCAAAAACTCTGCCCATTGCGGAGGTGAGCACTGCACCTTGTATAGCGCCGCTCACACCCCCGGCCAACGCCGCTGCCGCCATGCGTGCCATGCCTGCCTCGACCCACATCGAGTCGACGTCCGGGCCCAAGGTCGGCTTGAAAAAAAGCTCGCGCTCCGTCAAGAACCGCAAACGAGTGTCGTGCCTCGCCACTTCGCGCCTGTATCGGTTGATTCGCGCACGGCGAAGCTCCTGGTTCCTTTCCTGCACTTCGATGAGTTTCTGCATCGCCTCCAGTTGTTGAGCCTTCTTCTTCCGGAAATTCTCCCGGCTCATTGTCCCGCGTTCGTCACGCAGCTCCCAGGCCTCGCGCTTCTCTTGAAGGATCTCGATCTTCTTGTCCACGGCGTCGTGCTCCTTGATCTTCTTCTTCTTCAGCTTGATCGCGTCTTTTTGCGCGTTTTCCAACTGCGCGTTGAGAGCGTTCATGACCTGCCACATGGGCGACGCCCACCACCACATCTCCTCAAAATCACTCAGGATTCGGGGCTGGAACTCCGGCTGTTGGCGCAGCGTCTTGCCGTAGAACTGAACTAGAAAGTAGTCGCGAACAAGAGTCTTCGTGCCCTCGAGTCCGAGTTGGGTCCAAAACTCGTAGGCCAACCCGTTCACAGTGCGCCTGTCAAGAGCAGGCAGGTCACCGTCATACAGCTTCGTGTCGAACCGGTCCAGAGCGTCCGACATGGGCTTTGTTCTCTTGTACATCTGCCTCACATGCTGCACCGCGTCCTTCAGAGATCCGCTCATTCTCACTAGCTTGCGCATCTGATCCTGGTAGTCGTTCAGTTCCACGTCAACGTCCTCGAGTGCATCTGAACCAAACGGTGCCAGGTCTGCTCTCGTGATTTTGCGCGGTCCCTGTTTCTTTGCGGTGACGTCGGCTTTGATGAGGGAGGCCTCCATGTTCGCAGCACGCTTCGACGCGTTGCGCTCCAACGCCTGATGAACCAGCAACTGCGAAACACCCGCCTTGCCCGCCGTTGCCAGAAATGCGACGGGGGCGGCAGCGACCGCCCCTGTTCCCATAGCAAACAGCGTGCCGAGACCCGAATACGCCAGAATCCTCGCGCCCTGAAACATGGGCAGAATCGACCTGGTTTCGGCTATCTGCTGCTGCGCAAGGTTCAGCATCTCGGGGGTCACCTCGATCAAACCATAACCGTCTTGGTCCGGAACCCACTGGCCCAACAGGAGCCGATCGTCATCCGCCGTTTCATCCGTGATGTTGCGTCCTGCGTTGCCGCGCGCCTGGGAAGCAGCGCGAAAGCCAAGCTCGCCTCTCAGTGCAGTGCCTATGGGAACAAGCGGCTGGAAATGCATGTACGCGCTGCCCCCGTGCGCGATGCAAACCTCGCCTTGGCCGTCTGGTGGCCCGTACACCCTGCCGCTCTGAAGAGGTGCGACCTGGTAGTGGGGATTTGGATCGTTTGGGTTGGCGTCCGTTGGATGGTAGATGCAGATGCGCCCAATCCTTAGGGCCCACGCGGACCCGGTCACAAACACCATGTCCGCATAGTTGACTTCAAAGATCAGGTTCACGCCTTCCTCGAACGACGTCCAACGCATGTATCCAAGCCCTCGCGATACCGACGTTGCCGGGTCGTAATCCAGACCGCTGCCCACGTACAGCGCGCGCAGGGTCTCGAGCTCGTCTCGCGTGGCATTCACGTAGGGGACGTTGCCCTGGGCGTCGGGCGCCGGATACGCAAACAGTGTCTCGGAGTTGTACCGCGCCAGATGCGTCCGCAACCAGTCGCGCGTCTCGCTCATCTCACCCCTCTTGATAGTACTGAACAACCCGTCGACCAGATCGTACCGCGCCCTCTGGTCCGGGTCCTGCGTGTCCTGGGCACCCCATCCCTGTGCGTCCCTCTGACCATTGCCCTTTGTAGGGAGCGCCTGCCCATTGGGGTGGGCGGCGTCGATGCCGAGAAACCAGTCGCAAACGACCAGGCGCAGCCTGTAGCACTCCAACAACGCATCTTGACTGTTGACGTCCAGTTGCTTCTCTTGCGCGTTGCCCAGTATCTGGCGAAAGCTGTCGAGCAGACAGTGCCCCCACGTGGACGAGGGCGCCTTTTCCAGGTCTCTGCGAGGGCCGCAGACCACACCAACTGGCCGCAACCCAACATCCTGGCCGTCGTCAAAACCGTCGCCCCCAAAGTCCCCCCCAAAGTCGCCGTAGTCATCAAAGTCGCCAAATCCATCGTCAAATCCTCGCAGCGCCTCGACACGCGGGGCGTTGTCGCGCTCGCTGTCTATGCCCAGATCTGCAAAATTGATACCCAGACCACGTGCTTCCGCTCGCAGCGCCTCGATGTTTGTGCCGGCCTTGCGTCGCAGCTCGGTCATCCTTTGGATGCGTTCGTGCTGCTCCGTCGCGTTGATGTCGCGCTGTCCGTAATTCGCTGCTGCTGGGTCGTTGTTGAGTATCTGGCGCAGCCTTGTCGCCTGTACTCCACCACCACTTCCACCTCCGATGATGAAGGTGACAGCCGCCAGCATCTCCGTCGGTTGCGTGCTCGCTCCAAATCCGTTGCGATTCGTAGGCCGCGCCCGTGCAGCCGCACGCGTCTCTATATCCCCGTTGGCGGTAAACTCGTACCCGTCAACTGGTTCCGGCTCCGCTTCATCCTCCTCGTCGAGTGTGCACTGCAACGGGATGGCAGCCAGAGGGTTCTCGACAGCATACTCGGCTTCATCCCACCCTTCCTCACCTTCCGCCAGAAACACGGGCACGTTCAGCAACGCTCTCGCCTGTCTGCGCACGGCCGCCGCTGTGTCCGACTCCCCAACGGCTCCCACAAACTCGTTGCTAGCCACCGTCTGCACGTTCGGAGAGCCACCGCCGCTCCGAGAGCCTTGCGATGGCTGCCTTGCAGGTCGGGCGGCGCGTTTTCTTCCCCGGCCGGGACGCCTGGACTGCGACGCCTCCTCCTCGTCCTCCTCCTCCTCCTCCTCCTCGTCCTCGTCCTCCTCCTCCTCCTCCTCGTCCTCGTCCTCGTCCTCCTCGTCCTCCTCCTCGTCCTCCTCTCTCTCTGCTGGCGCCACGGCCGCTCCCCTCGCCTTCTTTGGCTTCGGAGCTGCGATGTCGGAAGTCTTGCTGAGAGGCACTCCGAACGATGCGGTGACGAGCTCCTGCACATTAAGAATCGTGTCGCTGATGCTCGGCAGCTCTGCCATTGATGCTGCGACGCGCACGTCAAACCCATCCTCTATCCTGAGAGCACTGATCCGCATCAACGCGGACACTTCGCCGCGCGATGTTGGAAACATGACCGCCCTGTCGTCGCCGTTGAATACGGCAGAGTCAACAACAGTCACAGGCTTTTCACTGTTCAGGTACATGATGGAAAGCACTCCGTCAAACGACGCAGCAACGGCGTTCTCGCTCTTCTCGTTTCCGACAGCATCAACAAGGTGCCGGGACGCGCGCCCGTTGATGTACGCGGATTGCGAGTTCGGCTTGTCACCGTCCAGTGCGAGTCCCATCACCGTTCCGACCTTGGTGCTCTGCTCCACCGCCGCGTTGCGTGCAGAAAGCAGACTTTTTGAGTCCGCAACAGCGTTCGATGTGACCTGGAACAGCTTCTCCATAATCTCAGTGTCGTCCAGGGGGTCGTCCGCGAGTGTGACCTTTGTGACCTTGCTCGCGCCGCTCGGAACTCCCGAAGTGCCCGCCAATGCCGTTTCGAGAGTGTCCAGCATGTCGCCGTTCACGACAGCCACGTTCTCGTCCAGGAAGTGAATGCCCAGCTGCTGCATCTTGGCTCCTAAGACCACGAGCACCGCAGACCTGGCGCTCTCGAGCGACCGGGTAGCCGGTGGAGGCAGCGGAACGATGCCGCGCTTGAGTGCCGCGACTGTCGCCGCGTCGGGGCTGGGGTCGTTCAGCACATCGAAGACCGACTTGCGTATCTGGTTCCAGTCCATCTCGACGCGCTTCTCGTTACCTGCAAGGTGCTGCGCGCGCAGCACCACCCACCCGGCGTAAGAGGGGTACACGAAGCTCGCGTCCAGTCCGTTTTGCGTCGGCACCACAATCTGGCTCGAGATGACTTGCATGTTGAGACATCCAAACGCACGGGCCTCCTGGATGGCCGCCGTCAGCACGTCCACAGGCGCGACGCCCGTCTTGCCACTGCCACCGTAGGCCTTCTTCATCTCAAGAAGGTCGCGCTGCACGTTGTCGCGATACGTCTGGTGTGCGTCGACGAAAACCTCTTTGCACAGCCCGCTTCCGTACCGCTCGTGCAGCCTGTCCACCATGTACCCATCCATGTCTCCAGACGCCGTCTCTGCGCAGAACCCGGAATGTGCCGAACCAGGCTCGCGCAGGCAGGCGCTGGGAGACGCAACAATGCACTCCGCGCTGGCGAACGTGAACTTGGAAGCCACCAACCGATATCCGGCCGCCGCGATGGTGCCGCTGATGTGCTGTTGACCCTCTTCGGCCATCGCGCACTCCGCGTGCGTCCTGTCGCACGGAAGCACCCCTCCAACGCCCATGGCCACGTTGCAGAGAACGATTGCTGCCAACGTTGCCGCGGCCTCGTCGTCGTGCAGCGAGTCAAACCGACCCGCCATGATCGGCTTCGCCACCGCCAGCCACAGCGCCTTTCGGCTCGGCAGGAGCGCTCCGAACACATCTACCGGAGCAGCCAGCCCGGTGTGGCACACGAGCTCCAGACAAGCGGTTGTCAGCTCAGCGGCACCGCCGTACCGACTCTTCAGCGCGTCCAACACGAGGTCGTGCCACTCAAACACCGCCGAGCTGTCGAGACTTACCTCGACGCTCTCCACGCCGATTCCACCGTTCTTGACCGTCTCTATCGCGCCAACTGCGATCTTCAGCACGCGCTTCAGCAGCGCGCTCATGTCCGCACCCTGCTTTTGCACGGGCCGCTTCAGAAGCTCCGCAACAATCGGCGCGGGTTTCCCTGGAGTCGCAAGCGCCACTTGCGTCTTCAACCGCTTCTGAAGTGTCTCCGAGTCAGCAGGCCACTCCTTTCTGGCCAGCGTGCGGCGGCGTTCGTCTTCCGAGCCAGGGCCAAAGAAGAGGCCCGTTGACCCCACGTGCAGCCTCCGCAACTTTTCGTCCTTGGTTCCAATCACCAGCCCTGCAATTGGCGTGGTCGCCTGCCGGCTCAGCACGTCGTGCTGGTGGCGCGACTCGTCTTCGAAACGCGGAAACACCCGGTCGGAAGCATTCTTCAAATGACCGATGGCCTGCTGAACCGTCGTCTTGACGGTCATGGTCACGTGCTTCACCTCCGTCCACACCTTCCGGTTCGAGCCGAAGTTGCTGAGCGCACGCAGCTGAATGTACGCGTTCATCAACATGGTGTGCGACTCCTGTGCATAGTTGAGCGCCTGCAGTAGAACCTTCTCCATGCCTCCAACCTTTGCGTACATGTAAGCCATCTCTCCCATCAAGGACCCTCGCTCCGCCAGCGTCAAGTTGGTGGAAATGTACATGATGCCCAGAAGAAGGCTTCGAACGCACATTTCCATGCGCATGTTCACCCTGGGCGACGGCCAATCGCAGTTTACATTGCGCGTGTGCACGGACGTCGCGCACATCTCCTGCTGCAATTCCGAAATGGCGTGCATGACGTTCTCCAGTAGCATCTGAACCTCCTGAAGATTCATCGTCGTCTTGCGATGCAGGCCAGCCCAGTCGGCGTTGGTGGTCTCGCCAGAAGTCAACAGGTCTGCTGCCAGCGCCTCCATGGCAAGGCCCTTTTGAGCACATCGCCACCGGTGCTCCACCTCGTGACCCTTTTCACCGAACACCGAACGCTCCAGACTCGTCACACCAGCATCGGTCTGCCCCATGTCGGGCCGATCTTCGTCGGAGCGAAGACCCTCGAGCGACGTCATGCCTTCCACCGGCACCAGCCACAGCGCAAGCAGGTCGTCCATTATCACCTGCGTGGCACTTTGCGTCATGTTGCTGATGACCGTCTCGCACACGCGAACGCCCCATAGCCCCTCCATCATGTGCAAGAGTCCGAGCAGAAGGTCGGCCCGATTTCTGCAGTCGACGGTCACAAACCCAACCTTGTCCTTCTCCATCGACTCAGAAAGCCTGATGCAGGCAATCCAGATGGCGTTTCCAATGCCGTAGACTGCCTGTGCAGCCTTGTAGCCGTGGCTCGTTCCGTCGCGCTCAGACTGTGGGAACGCGAACGCCACGGTCGCCGCGCGTGCTCGCCTCACCATCTCGCCGAGCAACCCGCCCTCCTTTTCAATCAGATGCTTGCGCGCCCGGGCATAGTGGTTCTTGTCGGCGCGCGGGTCGAGCACCACCCACTGCAGCACCATCTTGAGCTCGTAGACGGTCTCCATCATGGCAAACACACTTGCGCGCTCCTTGGCTCCGTACTCAGGAAACTCGATGCTTACACCCTCTTTGAGAGTCGGCGACGCAGCAAGACCAAAACGCGCCGCGTCCGCGCGCAAAAGATCGCTGTTCAGGCTGTTGTACAGCAGAGGCCACGCGGTACGAGTCGACGCGGCGTCGGCTCTGACTTTGAACTGCAGCCCCTCCTGCATGTGGCCCTCAGAGACGTACACGACGTTCCAATCCATCACGGAATCGTCTCCCAACACCTCAGCCACACGCTCCGCCAACGCCGGTCGACTCGTTGCTGTCCACAGCTCCGTGCTGTCGATGGTGCCAACTTCGACCCACCTCGTGAAGGAAGCGACACGAGAGGCGTTCAAGCGCTGTTGCATTCCGTTGAGCAGCGTCTCGGAAGACTCCATCGCCTCCGCAGTCTGCTCGGGTGCGTCCGTTGGATCCTGTGCCGCGGCGTGCAGGTCGGACCGGAGCGCCGATATCCAACCGTCCTTCCCTCCACCGTCGTGCATGATCATTTCCGGGAAGCTCGTATTCAAAAGCTGCTTCACGGCAGCGGCGCCCCCGCAAATGCCAGACGCCGCCGGCGTCGGTGGACGCTTTTCCTTTCCGGCCCTCAGTGTCTCTGCGGACTGGCCCAGGCGAACCTGCACCGCCCCGTCGGTCACGTGCATCTCCACAAAATAGTACGCCATTTTGCGATCCAGGCCCTCGTCCGGGAGATGACACACGCTGCCGTAGCTGGTGTGGAACGCGTCCAGGCATTTCGTGGCCACATCGCTGAGGTCTACGCGCAGCTGAGAGCGTTCTCCGTACGGAGTCTTCAGCGTCTCGTGCTGAATCTGCAAAGCCAGACGCTCCAGCGCCTCACTCGCAAGCATGGGCAACGACACCCTTGGCACTCCTCCCACTTTGACGGCCTCCTCCGCACCGACACCGGTAGCAACAACACCGCCTCCGTCAGTGCGGCGTCTGCGAAACACCGCGCGTTTCGGAACGTCGGTCGCATTTTCCTCCTGCCGTTCGGAAGATGCAGCGGCCACGACCGTCGTTTCCAAAGAGTCTTCGAGACCTTTTTCAAACGTAAAGACGTCAAGCTGATTTGAATAATACTGTTGCATCAGTTGCGTTTGTTCGGTTTCTTCGCTTCCCACCGGCCTCGGCACGATGCCGCCCGCCGACGTTTCTGCCAACTTCGTCGTGTCGTAGCCTCCAATCCTGGAGACATTCTGCATCGACAGAGCCTTCATCCTGCTGGCCCCTATGCGGTCGAGGCTGCGCGGCTCTTCTCCGACTCCTCCAGCAGGCTGCTCTTTGGCAATATTTTCAGCTTGTTGATCAGGGGTTGGCATCGTCCTGTACCACGACGCGTCGTGCAACGCCTCGTTCAACCCAGAACCGATCGACCAATTGCCACCAATATCTTCGCTTTTACGAGTGTCGAACACATCCAGTCCGCTGGCAACGTACATGCCTTTCTGCTCCATGACACCGCTGGCCGTTGCGATTCTGTCCACATGCGACACGTAGTGCATTAGCCTGGCGACCTCTCTGCTCACCCACTCCGGAGTTTCCACGGGAGTGTAGTCGGGAATGCCTCCCTGACTGTCCATGCCGTTCACGTCCGGCGTCAGCAAGCCGTAGGTAATCAAAGGACCGAGCAGACTGTAGGGGTCGGGGTTTGCTGGAAGAACTGATCCGTCAGGGTCTGGGAATCTGAACCCGGGATCCAGCAGGAGCTGTTCCGCGAGCACTTTCTCGCGGTCGCTCATCGCTAGAGCAACACTCCAGGCAGGCGCAGTCAAACAACCTGAACCCTCACCTGGCCGCACACACACTTACAGTCCGCATCACCACCTTTATTATGGCCGATAGCGACACACCTCGCACATTCACCGACAGGATCGCGTCCGCAGTCTTGCGCACCTGCCGCGTGGTCGATCCAGATTCGGTCCTGAGCACTTGCACCCGCGACCACAGCGGACGCACCCTTGTAAAGCTGCGTGCCGGCTCCAAGCACACCGCCACGGAGCTTGCGTCCGCTCTAAAGTCAGTGATGCCACTCGCGTTTGTAGCCACAGAGCAGGATCTGCTCTCGGGAGAAAACACCGCCACCGTGAGCGTACCAACGGAACAGGACGAGTGGAACCTTGCAGACGCTCGCGCATCCAACTCAAAGATCTCCAAGACGCTCCGCAGTTTGATGACGGTTCTCTTTCTGCTGGCCGTCGGCGCCTGGATCTCGCACGCGCACACCTCAGCAGGCACCGTCGATTATGCGCAATACGCTAACGACCGAGACATTTGACCATCCGACCCCGACGGTAAGTAAGTGGTCCGTGTAAGTTTTGTATGACTCTAACAGCGCAGCAGATCTGTGACAGTTCCACAGAACAAGAGCAGTCCCTGACTCTTTCCGTCGTCATAAGCGTGATCTTCGGCATCTACATTCTTGTCGACTGCGTCATCGCGGCGCTCACCGTGGGCGCAAAGGCTTGGCAACCCATCAGCGCCGCAGCGGCCGCTTCCTTCTCTCCCTCTGGAGAGGATCCAAACGATGCGTCCCTAGGGCTGGTCTCCGGGAGAATTCGACTGAAGAGTGGCAATCACAACGGCTCTAGCGGCGCGTCGGTCAACGGACCTGCGCCGGCGGCATCCTCCGCGCAGAGCGTCATGGACGTCTCTCTCCCGTTTTCTACCGCCTTTCGGCGTTGATTACGAAAAAAAGCGACACGAACCTACAACACCGTCTGCTACCAAAAAACACACCGGAAGCACCTCTCGTCCAATCGCTCTTGGACGCGGTGCATGTCGGTGTGTGTGTGTGTGTGTGTATCTGTGTTGTCTAAGATGCAAGTTTAAACGCGCAGCGCGTCGCACTCGGCGCAGTCGCCGAACGAGCAGTAGCACTCTCTGCAGATTTTTGGACGCTCGCAGTGCAGGCAGGGATAGCCAAAGTAACGCAGGCTGCGCAGCATGCCGCAGCAGGAACAGTAGTAGCGCGCGTTGATCTCCCGGCGTTGGCACACCACACACAGACCGCGCATCGTCTGATCGCACTCGTAGCACACCTTGCTTCCACAGCAGTGCAAACGCTCGCTCGCCTCGCAGTTCTCCTCCAGGCACACTCCACACGTGATCTTCTCGACGTCCTCCCTCCCCGTGCACAATACCGTGTCTTCCAAAGTCAGCTCCTCCATCTCGACCTCGGTGTCCGCGCTCATTGCTGCGAGAGGCGGCGTCGTCGGGGGCGAGCTCCACTCCAACACACACTTGCTGGATATGCTACCGTCTTCTTCCAGCAGCTGCAGGGGGGTGGCCACGCGCTTCCGCTTCCCCTTCTTCTCCAGCTCCCTCTGAACCTCGTTGTGCATGTTGTCTCTGATCCTGGTGTACCGCAGACAGGCGAGCTTCAGAAAGTCGACCGCGTCGGACTCCGAAGTGACCAAATCGGGATAGTGCGTCAAAAGCTTGCTTTCGCACAGGTTTGGATCACCTGCCATCACCTCGCTGATCTCCTCCACGACTCGAGGTTCCAGACGCCACAGCTGCTTGCTGTTGGCCGTGTCTCCGGGAAACAGCGGTTCGTACCTCGCAAACCATCCGTACACCATCCCCCCGTCCGTCGTGTTTCGCGCCCCCAGCACCACCACGTTGGCCGGAAGTGGGCAGTACGGAGCGCCGTGCACGGCGCACAGCTTCCCAATTGGCCCCTTGCAGGCGTCGCGCGGGCATCGTAAACAGGACCCCTCGCTGCGCTTCGTGTTTGGGACCGAATGCATCCGGTACACCTCCGTTTTGGGCACGTAGACCTTGCGTTTCTTGCACGCGTCCCAGATCCAGTAGTGCGACAACGCGCATTTCCGGGTGCGATGTGGTCTGTGCGCCTCGTCCGGTGCTTTCAGACTGTTACAGTCAAGTATGCAGAGTGGCCCTAAGGGGGTACCCATGCCGCACACCCTCCTTGCCGCGGGGGTGTCGCTGCTTGCCGCGGAATGGACAATCGACTGATTGCGTGTGTAATTAATCTCGCCTACAGAGTAACGGATTTTTTCTATCACAGTCTTTAGCGACACGGTTGCACCGTGGTTCACCCCGCCAAATTTCAAGCCGCTCCGCGACTCCCTTCAATTCTTCCGAGGGACCTTCCGATCCTGCCTCACGGGAGTCGGCGCCGGCTTGCACCCGCAGCGGCGACACGGCTGCCGACTTGGCACTCGCTGGCTCTGCGCTGCCTTCAGTGCCTTTTCCAGGCTCAACAGACGACACTTGACGCATCGACGGCGCTTGCACCTCCAACAGGCCGCATGCGAGCACTGCAGCATCAACGAGGTGGTGACGTGCACCATTTCGGAGCAATCTGCACATTGGCTCAATGCATGCGGACTGACGAGGAACGCCCCAACGTTGAGCTGGTGATGGACCGAAGGCCCCTGGCAAAACGCGGCGGCCAGCAGACCGTTTGCGTGCATGACCGCGTCCACGCACAGCACCTGTCGAATCTTCATTTCGACCGTCTTGGGACTGTTCAGAACGTCGTCCTTTGTTATGCGATGCGCCATCGTCTCTTCCACCTCCTTCCCCGCCGCTTCTGCGTCTTCGTCGCCGCTCGACGACGAATCTCCCGACATGATCACTTCCAGTGCCAGTGCAGCCAGCTTGTCCCTCTCTTCCGTCTCATCACACCAGCTTTCCAGCTCCTTGGACAGAAAGGCGTTCGCGTCCAAGCCCGACGACGACCCCTCATTGCTCTTCAACATGGCCTTCACGCGCTTGCGAGTTTCCGGGTCGTACTTGGCTTTCAGGTCCGCCTTCTGCTGCTTCCTGCGAAGCTTCTTCTTTCGATCGTTCTCCTTTCCAATCTTGATTGCCGCCACGTACTCCTCCTCGATTCCCTCCACCTCTTCAAAATCGGGGTTGGTATCGTTGGTCTTGTGAACTTGAATCTCGCCGTACTTGCCAGTCCGCAGACTCTCCTCCACCATGTCCATGAGCGTCAGCAGCGTGGACTTGAGCTCCGCATGGCCCGTTCCAAAGAACTGGCCCGACTGTGCCGTGCTCGACGGCCGCGTGTCCATGAGATTGTGCTTTGCCAACGCGCGCAGCCGCGCCTCCTCGATGGGATCTATCACCCGCGAGGAAAGGTTGCCGTACCGGCTCTTTTTCCAGTTCTTTGGGTTGTCCCGGCGCTCCGTGGCACCAAACGTTGCCGTCGCGCACCTCACTGCCATTCTCTGAAAGAAGAGCAGGTTGTCCTGCACCGCAATCGTGGCGTTTTGACTCTTTGCGGCCGCCCGAGCCTCGTTCAGCCCGTTGCGCAGGACGATGTCGATTGCCCACGTCTTCACCGGCACGTCGGTGATGGGAGCGCGCGACGACTCAAAAATTGACGTGATCTCGTTGATCGCCACGCGGTCCATATGCGTGATGTCGCAGAGGTCGTTGTACTTTTCGGACTTCGCCGCAATCCTCATGCTCGCGGCTATCAGCAGCGGAAGACCAGACGAGACGTGCATCATGTCCGGAAGCGGGACTTGGTTGAAGTTGCTTAGCATCCCGAGCAGACCCTCCGGAGAAAGCAGGTCGAGAATCGCGAGCGACGCGTTCGTTGCGTCGGTGGCACGAGAAGGTCCTGCCACCGCCTCCAGGCTATGCATGGCGTTCCCTGTCTGAAGCTGCCAGTCGCGATACTTGATGCGTTCCGCCGAACGTTTCGTCTGATCTTCCATGTCGTGGCCCAGCAGAGCTCCCGCAACCACGTAGGTGCTCATCCCAGGCGTCGTGGAGCACACGTGCTTGATTCCTCCGCGTTCGTTGTACTGCTCCGACCGCATCACCGTAAAGGTAGACGGCTTCACCGCATGACAGTTGTGGCTGTCGAGGATGACCCACTTGCCAGAGTTGCCCTCCTCACCGTTCAAGCACGCCGTTGTGTCGTGGTGCGAGAAGATCGAAGGCAGCAGCATGTGCTGGTTTCGTGTCCCAATCGTGTTGTTGCCACTGCCGCCGGCGGTCACATCCGCGTCCGGAACCTGCGTTCGCTGCATGTTCCACACGATGAGCGTCGACACCTTCGCCTCCGCGTTTGGGTTGAATATCCTCGTCGATATCACGACCACGCCCGTGTAGTCCGACTGCCCGATGACACCCTTGGGACTCACGCGCATCTGCAGGAATTCGTTTCCCGAAAGCTTCATGACTTTGGTTCCCCAGCTCACGGCAGACGGAAACTGCATGGACATCGGCCCGTCGAGGAGCACACCAATCATGTTGCGAAAGGGCTGCAGCACCATCATGTCCAGAGCCGTCAACGTCGTCGTGCTCACATCTGGAATGTCGTCCAGCGTGTCGCAGCCGGCCTGCACCACTGCCGTGACTTTCAGGTCGCTTATCATCTGAGCAATTTCTTCCTGTGTCAGCTGCATCCCTTCCATGGGTGACGAAACCGTACCAAGTCTCGATTTTAGGGCGGCGTTCAGACCTAAGCCGTCACCACTGTTCATGTTTTTTCTTCTAAATAGCGATTCTTTTAAATCCTACAGACACAGCAGCTCCCCCTCCCACCCACTCACACTCTGTCATGCTGATGCCCGTGTCTCCGCGACGCCTTCTGAGTCGCTGCGCGCGCGCGCGGGTTTTGCTCACTCCTCCTCCGCGTCCTCCTCCGCGTCCTCCGCCACGCCCTTCATGCTCTTCTTGCTCTTCTTGCCGCTCTCGATCGTCACCGCCGCGGTGATGTCGTTCATCCTGTCGCCGACGAAGAATACCATCCCCTCCGCAAGCTTGTTCAGCTCGACGTCGTTCCGGATGGCCTGCGTAAAGTCGTCCGGGCTGATCCTCTTCCGCTTGTCCTTCTCCGTTCGCTTGCCAGCCAGCTCCAGTACCTCGGCCGCCGCGTACTCAAGCGCCGCGGCGATGTACACCGGCGCAGTCTGGCCAACCCGCTCTACGACCTTTGAGTCCTTGAGGTGGCGGTTGATCTTGCTCACGGGCATGTGCAGACCCGCCTTGGCACTGCGGCTCTTGCTTGGTTGGTCGCTCTTCTTGACCACGCCGGCACCGCTGCCAAGACCCTTGCTCTTCTTGCCCCGACCGCTTCCCATCCCTACGGCTGTTTCGAGTGTCCGGTGGGTTGGTGTTCATGAGTCATAAGATACATGCGGTCCCGATGTTGGGTTAGCGGAAGCACTTTTGAACAGGTTTTAACCCGAACCTAAAAAACAGTTCGGTCACAGTGATTGCGGAAAAACTGACGCGCTTCAGATCACCGATGCCCCGATCCACGGCACCATCACCATCCCCGAAAACGCCGCCACCATCGGCCACGTGTCAAACGCGTCGTAGCCCGGCATGTCGCTCTCGATGTAGCGGAGCACCAAAACGTACACGCCCATCAAGAACGGCACGCTCAAGAACCACAACATCGCTCTGAGCCACACCGAAGGCCCCACGCGGTCCAAGAAAGCCACCTCGCACCTGCACGAGTACAACGCTCCCCAGACAAAGACGGGGACGTAGTGCTGGTAAAGCCACACCAGCGACGACCGTGGCATGGTCGTCCTGAACGACATGTGCTGCGTCGTCCCGGCCACGGTAAGCGACAAGGACAGCAGAAACAGCGCCATGCTCATCGAGGTGCCTACCACGGTGATGCCGCCCACGACACCCTTCAGCACCTCGCTGCGATACACGCCGTCCACTATGGAGCTCAGCAGCACGTGCAGCAGGAGCAGCGCGGACTCTGCAAAATGCGTGACGTGCGTGAAATAGACGCTTATCTCCTTCCAACCGTACGTGTGGATCAGCATGACGTAGTCTGCGCCCAGACCGGCCAGATACACGACGCTGCCTATCTGCGTGTCGTAGAAGATCGTGAGGAAGGCGCCCAGCAGGATGGCCGTCCCAAAGACGTCCGTGTACCAGTCCGAACCGGTAAACGTCAGAGTGCCCACCAGCGTCGTGGCAATCACCACAGCACCGATCCCGGCAAAAATCAAGCTTGTCAATGGCCATTTGTACGACGACCATTGGCTCCAGGTCACCGGTCGCGCGTTCTCGGGATACGCCAGAACCAGCAGCCCGATGGCCGACATGAACATCGCACCCACGGGATTGTTGGATATGACCGCAAAGCGACGTGCCTCAAACGTGTTTTTGCAGTACTCCGGATACTCGACGCACGCGCCTGCTCCGAACAGCGCGTTCAGATTCTGAGTCTGCTCGCTCGACGCCATGTGCCCAACGATGGCGGCAACCAGCTGCACCGATCCACAAAGCCCCGCGAGCGTCGGAACGTCGGTGCCTTTGGAGGACAGACCGTACGCCAGGCTTGCCTTCTTGCTGATGAGCAGCGCAGCTGCTCCAATGCCGACTGCAGCCCCAAAGGAAAGAAACAGCGTGGTCTTCAGCGAAGCGTGCGCGTGGCCGCGCGTCACAAAGTGCGGGTCTCCGTTGGCGTTCTCGGGACCAAGCACTCTGAAATCGCGAACCTCCTGGACGTGGACCGCCGCCGCTCTGAACAGACGTGCGTTGGCGTACAGCAGAAACCCCCCGGCGGTCGCGGTTGCCGACGCGCGGCGCTTGCTGTTCAGCTCGCCCTTCAAATCGGCCTGCAGGGTCAACTCGTCAATTCCTCCCCTGCCGACAAAATACACGGCCCCTCCGCCTATGCAGAGCGTGAAGAAAGCGTCTGCCGCTCGCGTTTCCGTGCCGCCGCGGTGAAGCCCCAACGCGGCCACTGCCGCAAGCGCAACGAACAGAACGATGCTTTGAACCGTGCCGTCTATTCCGAGGTTGGAGCTCGTGATCGACGGAGACGCTACGCACAGCGCCAACACCAGCCCGCTCGCGCGGAGACTGCTGGCAACGTCCCCCACACCATCCATGGAACGCACGTCCATCGCGGTCAGGGCGTCGACAACCAAGCAGCCGACAAAAAAGAAACTCGCCACAACCGTGTTTGTATCAAGAGTCATACCTCACAAGACAAATGCACGCGCACACTCCAAGAGTTCTGCTAGTCCGGAGGCGGCTCTCACCTGCCTAATTTCGGTGCACCGATGGCTGCAGCAACGCGTCTGTCTCCAGGTTCCAGTCCGTCTGGCAGGCATCGAGGAATTTGCACAGCGCGTCGTAGTTGTGCTTCACTTGCATGGACACCGCCATCTGCTGGTTTGCAGTCGCCTGCTCGGCGTTGGGCCTTCCCATCGCCGCGCGGCCTCGAATGGACACTGGCAGCGGCTTTCCGATTGCCACGAACAGGGGCGCGAGCAGCAGCGCGTTTTTGTCCCACGCGTTGCGCTGAAGTGGCGCGGCGTTCTCCTTGTCCTTGCGCGAGCCGTACCCGTCGCACTCGCCCTCCGTCTGCACCGGCGAGATGCTCTTCAACGAGCGCAGCTTGCCCTTCTCGTCGAGCATGTCCGCCGCCGAGCTGATGCGAAGCGACAGCCCACCTGCCAAAACGAGGGCGGTGCCAAGAAGTATTGTTAGAGAGTTCGAGTTGTTGATAGTTCGAGTCGCATTTTGCGCACCCTCGTTGCGCACCACCTGGCACTTGACGTTCGGGAGGTGCGCGCCCACCGCGAGCGCGCAGACCTGGCGCAGCTGGTGCGGCTTCAGCCCGACGAGGCAGCCCCGCGCGCTCGCCCCGGTCTTCTCGTCGCCCACGAACACCGGGTCCAGCTGAGGGCGCCGCACCCGCGTCCACTCGCTCACCTCCCCAGCGGGACACGGAGCCGCGGGCGGCGTCACTCCGTCCGGAGAGTGCTGAATCCACGCCGCACGTGCAGCGTTGTCCAGGACCTCCGACATGCGCTTGTGCTGCTCCACACTCATGTCGTGCGACCCCTTCCACTTCACAATCTCTTCGAGGAGCGGCGCCACAGCCGTGTCCCAGGTCGTAAGCCTGCTCGCTTTCATGCCGAGCGTATCCTTGAACATGGCGTCGCAGAAGCTGCGCGCGTCCTGCATCATCTCTTCCGAAAACCCAAGCCCCGGCATGCACATCTGCGACGGCTTGCGACAGCCCTCCTGTGCGTACTTGCGAAACACCGCGGGCATCATCTCCGCGTAAGACGGCGGGATGACCTCCTCGCCAATGTTCCAAGTCACCGGGTACATGGTGCTCAGCATCATGAGCCCGCTCACGGCGTACAGCATGGTGGCCGGCGTGGCGTCCGCATCCGACATCTCGTTGTGCCACATCCACATGATTTTGCCCAGACGCTCCACCCCTCCAACGACCAGGGCCAGCATGCCGAGGCCAGATGCCGCACCGAAGAAGGAGCTCCCGTGTTCGTACGACGTGGCAAACGGGTTGTCCTGGATGCTGGCTTGGCAGGGGCGACGCCACAGCGGCTCCTTGAGCAGCGCCTTGTCGAACTCGGTGGCATCGGGGAGGTACGCCTTGCCCGCAATGGTGGACAGCTGCTCCTTGTCGCGCACGCACAGCCGCGTGGAGTGATCGGCCGTCGCCTCGATGTCTGGAGGCAGACCCTGCGAAAACACCGAGCACGGAAGCACCATCACCGAGTCCTGCGTGTCGCACCCCTCGCGCCCAAGCTTCGACCGCAGCTTCTCAGTGGCCTTCTGGTAGTACTCAAGGTTCTGGTGAACCCCCGGTGTGAAGTTGTGCGCAATGCCCATCGTCTGAGCAGGCATCGCGTCGTACGTCTTCGACTCCTTGTCGTAGATCCAGCGGCGCTTGGCAAACTCAACGCACAGCTGGTTGGCCGGCTCCTGGCGCAGCATCATGTTCCTGCCAGGCAAGACAGCAAGCGTCAAGCTGTGACCGTGTCGCTGGGCACGCAAACGGCGTACCCATGCTGGCGCTTGTCGCTGCGGTAGTTGTGCGCCATTAATCCTGCCACCGCAACACGCGCAATCTTCTTCCATCCAACGAAGTTGTTCAGGGTTTGATTGCCGCGGGCGTAGCGCCGGAGTCATGGGATTAGAGTGAGTTCGAATAAAGGCGTTGCTCACCCGGCGGCGACAGCCCGTGGTCGACGCGGCACCCGTACATGCCGGACCACGATGTGTTCACGAAGTCGGGGTGCAGGTTCATCAGCCCGGCCACGTAGCAGTCGAAGACCGTCAGGTTGTACACCTTGTTGTTGTCTGCAACCTGCGAACAGGCAACCGCTAACTTGAGACTCGTGTTGGAACTGGCAGTTTTTGCTGGGAATGGTTGTCAGTCAAAGTGAACGCCGAGAAAAACTAAAGTCGGCAATCAACAAGAAGCTGTCAGCCAAGAAAGGCGCACTTGGGCGCCCGCGCGACTCGGTGTACGACACCGAGTACAGATGTATTTGCAGAATCCAGAAGCTCCTTGCTGATCACGATATTGAAGTCAGGGCTTGGCAAGATGGCACGCGTTCTGACTTCGGCGTTCGTTTCAACGACGCAGATCTTTGGCTTCCTTTGCAACTCAAATCCACTCAAGCGACGTACTATCCATTTTCTGTAACCAAGGTAAAGGAGTATGACATGGCCATTGTATTTCTCACTCGACACATAAAGAACGGCATTTGGGTGATTCCTCCCTCTGCTTTGACTTCCCACAATCATCGAGACTTGTACATTGGAAGCACAAAGAGTCCCTGGAACAAGTACAAGATGTCTGCAGAAAGATTTGCAACGTCAATCCTTTGCATGATTCAAACCAATCGGTTGTTTACTGAGCACCAACTTCGTTGCCAATGCAATGCTAATTCTCGGGTAGAATACGAGAACATCATGGCGTTTAGAAGAGCTCATCCATACGGTAGGTTTGAATGGCCGTCGGTGAGGAACGGCGTGTTTGACCACATCTTCAACGGATCGCGTCAACAGTTCAAATCTGCTGCGATCAAAGACTCGGGAAGCATTAACGGTTACATAAGCAAGACCATGTTCGGCATGAAGGTGCCCTATGTTGTTGGGGACTGCGACGAATACGTCTTCGTGCTGACAAATCAAAGCCATCGCGTTTTCTGGCGTTTTACAGAAGAAGTTCTTCTGGAGCACAATGTACTCACTGTTCTTGAACAGGAAAAGCACCTCGTCAAAAGCCTTGGTCAGCAGTCCCTGCAACTTTGCATGCCAGCTGAGTTGTACACCGCATTGAATGTTCGTAGCCCCAAGCGGTCCAATGCCAATAGCTGGACAGCGGAGTTTTGTAGCGTGTTCGATGGTTAAAAAAGGTTCGATTGCTGCTGCGCACCGACATCTTCTTGCTCGACGCGATCGCCGTGTTGGCGTACCCCGCGCAGATGCACGACCCGACGTCGGCCACGTAGGACGACTGCGAGATCCCCGTCCACACCAGAGACAGTATCTCCATCGCGTCCACCTCGCTGTGCAGCAGCGCGATGGCCTCGGGGAGCCTGATCGCACCGTCGCCACACACGTGCAGGCTCGCGCAGAACTTGTCGTGCTCGAAGCGCTTGTTGTCACCAAACTCCTCCTCCTCGTTTTCCAAGCCAATGGCCTCGAGTGACAGGTCGGTCATGGTCAGCATCGGCGACGGCTCCGTGTCGTCGATCGAGGGGTACTCTTTTGGAAGCTCCTGATCCGTGTGCAGCATCGCACTCCACTTGCACTGATCGTTCTTGCGGGTCTTGCCGTGCAGCCACACGCGCTTGGCCTCGTTGAGCCCAACGCCCAGCACCAGCTGCGAGTTCCCCGAACAGTAGGGTTCCATCCGGTCGCCCTGCTGCGACCTGTTCACGCAGGTGGCCTCCGAAGGCACGCAGCCCAAGTTCGATCGCCGAAGGTCGCTGTCCATTGCAGTGTACTGACGGTCGAGCTGCACCCACTCGTCGAGCATCTTCTTGGCCGCACACCGCTGCTGTTTGCACACCGGCATGCGAACGACCAGCGACACGATCGACCGGGTGATTCCCGACACGGCGGTTGGCATCGGCGGCGCCGCTTCCGACGCCACCCAGGTCTTGTGAAGCTCGTACTGCTGGCTGCGTTTGGCGTCGCTGAGCACCTCACCCGCATTTCCATACTTCAGGTCGCTCATGTATCGCATACGCTCCAGGACGTTGGGGCAGCTCTCGCCCCTCTCGTTGAGGTCGGGCTTCAGCTTGCGGCTGTGCTCGCTCCACGCCACGACGAGATTGCAGTCCTTTGCGTGCGTCTGCTTCTTCACCTTGCAACACAGCAGCAGCGTGTTGCGCTCCTGCTCTTTGATGCGCACAAAGCCGGCACACAACCTCACGCCGTTCACCTTGGGATGCTTCACCAGCACGCCCTTGATGCAGGGCACCTCGTGAGTTTTCCGCCCGACAAACGGCGCCAGAGCTTCCGCCGACTTGACCGCAGCGCGCTGCGCAATGTCCTGGATCACCTCGTTGCTGGCCACATTTACGTTGTCACCGACCTGACGACCGAGCGTCTCACCCGCCGCGTCCCTTGCAGCCGATCGACAGTACGCAACGAGCGTCAGCAGCACCGACTTGTCCGGGTTGCGCAGCGCGCGAAACCACCACTCGAGAAGACCCGTCGCGTCGCTCGACGACGCGGAAGCCTGCCCCTTGCCACTCCGCCGCCGCTTGGTTGCAATCACCTTGTCGTCCGAAGCTTCCATCGCTGCCGCCGCAGCTTCGACCTTGCTCGTCTCAACCGCGGGCTCGCTGGAACCAGGCGACTGCTGAATGTCCAGTTTGTCCTGCAGCTCCACGAGCAGGTCGTCAGCATCCGCCTGCCTCTTCTGGTCTTCGTCCATGGTAGACGTCGCCAGATCGGCCGTCGCTCCTGAGCTCTGTGATGGCTCCCCCGTGTCTGCCTGCACATGTTCCGCAAGCGCCGCCGCACTCGCGACGGAGGCGGCGTCCACCTTCGCCTTCTTCGCTCGCTTGGCTTCCGCCGCCGACTGCTGCTGCCGTCGGAGCCGCGCGCGGCGCGTCAGCTCCGCGCGGCCGTAGGCTTCGAATGCCACAGCAACGTGGTAGTCGAGGTCCGTGAGCGGCACGCTGGACAGCAGGCGCCGGCCTCTGGGGTCGCTCATCATGTAGACCACCAAAAACCAGGAGCTCCAAACAGCGTCCTGGTCGTACTCTCCAGGCGCGACAATGGCCTCGCAGATGCACGTGAGCATGGTGCTTGCGTATCCCATCGTCTCGCTGATGTACTGGTCCTCGATCTCGCGCTTCGCAAGCATCTTCGCCACCCCTATCACCGACCCATCCCCCAGCTTGGTCGGACACACGTTGTACAGCAGCTGCGTCGTCGTCGTCGTCACGAACGGAACGTCGTAATCCGCGTCTTTCCAGTCCCTCAGCACGAGCGACGGCGCGTTCACCTCGTTCGTGGCGATCGGATTCACCACGTGCCGGCGGTGCCGGATGCTGCCGCGCGCGAGTGCCATCGTGAGCTCACAGTTCACGAGCTGCGACGCCGCCGCCTGCCCGATCGGCACGTAGTTGATTCGAGACGTCTGCGCACAGGCACAACGCTAACTTAGTACGGTTTATGCGCAACGTCAACGGTGCCAAGGCCGCACCTGGTTCGCCGCCGCCTGCGTCTTCGCGCGGTCGGTCACCGACGACTGCACCGCGTTTGTCTTGATCGCCAGCTTCGCCAGCCGGTCGTACTTGGGCGGCGCCGACCGGCCGTTCATGAGGTAGTAGGGGTCGCCGTTGTTCTGGTCCATGGTCTTGCTCTTGATGGAGATCATCTGTGTACAGCACAGGAGTGTAAGTAGGGTGGTCGTTTGTAGGTCGTGGGTTGCGTTCTTACATGGTTCATCTTTGCCTGGTCCGACTCCTCCGTCTTCACCCCGGGGCCCTTGCCGTTCGAAGAGCTCGACGCGTTCCGCAGCGCCCGCATGTTCACCGCTTCTTTGGGCACCACCCTGGTGTACCCGTTCGCGTCCAGAGCGGCCTTCAGCACGGCCATCGCGTGCCAGCACTCCGCCCTCACCGATTCGAGCGGCTCGCAAGGGCGCGCCGTGCGCGACGCGCGCTGCACGTTTGCCTCACACTTGTACATCACCACTTCCGGCTGCTGGTGCTGCATCTGCTGCTCTGCGAGTTCCAGAGCCTGCACGGCGCCCGCGTCGCCCAGCGAGATCGGCGTGAACGTCGCTCCGCTCCCTTTCCTTCCTTCCTCCTCCTCGCTGTCCCAGTCCTGCTCGAGCGACGGAGAGCAGCAGTCCGCGCGAGGCGGTGCTTCCACACGAACCATCTCCTGGTCCTTGTCTTCTGCAGTCGTCCCGAACATCGCCACCATCCCCTCTTCCATCAAGAGCGACGGCGACATTCGACCGTCTTCCGCATCGACGACCACCTGGCTCGAGGGCGTCTCGCTCCTCATCCCCTCTTCGGGCAGATCGTCGTCCCAGTTGTCCTCCTCCTCCTCGCGCAGCATCATCGCAGTGGGGCTCTCGGAACCGCCCCAGCGCTCCTCGATCATCCCACGAGTCATCATGACTTGCACGCGCAAACTCAGCCAGTTCAGTCCGCGTCGCGCTCTCCCGGAATGTTTTGCACTCCTCGCTTCACAGTTAGCGCAGCTTTTGCAGCACACGGTCAGGCCTAAGCCGTGACGTCAAATCTGTACAGGGCTGTTTACTTTTGTCATGCGACGTTTTCTTTCAAAACTCATACGACACAGCCACATTCTGTGCACCTTCGAACACTGCTCCCAGCATACCCACTTCCCACAGACAGGTGCGTCTTTGTCTACGACTCGCGAACGTCGTGCATGTCTCCATCCCGCTCGACTTCCATATCGTCGTCCTGGCCAGACGGACCCGCGTCGGACCGAGGGGCCGGCCTCTGCGGCGGCATGACGATGATCGGCACCAGGCCGGCACCGGCCCTTGAAAAGTCCAGCGTGTCCACGGCCTGCAGGTGCTTCTTGCTGGCGCGCCGCTCGCGTGCCTTCTCCTGCTCCTGCTCCTCCTCCTTCTGGCGTCTCTCGACAGCGGCAAATGACATAGGCCGCGCTTTGATGATGTTCAGGTGCTTGTACCCCGGAAGCTGCTTCTCGCACGCGTGCTCCAAAATGCGTGCGTTGATGCAGGTCGTCATGTGGCAGAACGTCTGCACCACCGGATCCGACATGTCCGTCGCTGCCACGATGCCGCGCGACTTGAGCGCAGTAGTCGCGTGCTTGATCCACGTCTCGTAGCTAAGCAGATCGCCTTCCACGCCTTTCATGTTGCGCGCGCCCTCACGCGCGGCCACGTAACGCGTGTGGTCTTCCTCCGTCGCTTCCCGCCCAAGCGCCCTCGCCACGTGATCGACGCTTACGTTCGCCCCGTCGACCGTCGACTGGCCAACCTCGTGCGGCTTCTGAGTCTCAGGCTTCTTGAATGGAACGTTCACCGTGATGGTCTGGCGGTTCGTCTCCGAGTAGCCCACGTACCGAGTGGACGTCTGCGGCAGATCGTTGACATTCAGGTTGAGCCCAAGCATCTGGCCATACTGCTCGTTTGCAAATTTCACGTGCTTCTCCTTCATGGGGTCGTAGAACCGACCAAGAGCATCGATCGTCATCCCCATGGCCACAATGTCGTACGAAAACGGGATGGTGTCCACGGGCGCAGTCTCGGGGTTTTCGGGCGCTTCCTGGGAGCGTTTCTTGCTGCCGCCAGCGGACAGCTGCGTGCCCTCCAGACCCTGCGATCCACGGCAAAACTTCTCCTGTCGATTGCGAAGGCCAGGCACGTTGGCGCAGCGAAGCATGCACTCCGCGACCAGGCTCAGGTGGTCCATCATCGCGCCGGCATTGAGCTCAATGGCACCTTCCATCAGGCGAATCGGCGGAGCCATCGTGATGCGGTTCGACGAAAGGATGTCGACAGCGCGCAGCCGGCCTTCCTGAAGCAGCCAGTCCGCCTGCCTCTGCATCTCGCTCTTGTCGACCCTGGACCCATCCGGGCGGTCAGAGTCCATCTCACCGTGCGTCGGATGGCTGCCGCTCTGAATTGGGCTGACTTCGATCGTGGACGGCCAGCCGCTCTGCCGTCCACCCGAGTCCTCCTTGAACGCCATGGACACACCCCTGGTCGGCGGCACCACCGGCTCGTCGGGGCAACGACGCTCGTTGTCTTTAGTTGACGACAGGTAGAAGATGTCCTTGAGGCCGTCCACGTGGAAGTCAAACATCTTGCAGATGCCCTGGCTGTTGCGATGCACGTGCACTGCAAACGAGTGCCAGTTCCATCCCTCTCCCGTCGGCGTCCGCCCGTGCTTGTTGCTGAACCATGCCAGGTCGTAGTCTGCAGACCCCCCGTCGGTCTTGCCCCCGCGCTCGCGGTAGTGCAGACCCTTCTTGGTGCCAGTCGTCGTGTTCCCAACGTCTTCCACCGAAATCGGCTTCCCGACACACCACTGCACGAGCGACTGGTCCGCGTAGAACATGCTCGCCTCCAGAAGAGTGGGCTGCACCTTTGCCACTGCAAGGTCGGCGGCTGCCTGGCGCTTCTCCTCCTGATCCTTGAGCTCTGCCTCGGCTCTGCGCCTGGCGCCCTGCTTGGCCTTCTCCTCCAACGCAATCTTCCGGAGATCCTCTTCCGTCACCATGCAGTACGGGCACCCAAACTTGTCCTCGGAGTCCGGATCCGCCTGCGCACAGTGACCGGGCCAGTGCCCAATCCTGCAGTTGTGAGCACCTGGGTAGAACTTGGCGTTCTCCTCGTGCCACGCCGCGCGCTCGCCCATCGCATCTTCATCGGCCTCGTCGTACGCGTCCACGTCTTCCACGGCTTCCTCGTCGGGAGCCTGGTCCTGCATCTCGGCGTCCACCTCTTCGGGAACCACAGTCAGCCCGCAGCAAATCTCTCCAATCTGCTTTGCTGGGTCTTTGAAGTGCGTCTCGCGATGCGTGCTCTGGTGGCAGCTGTTTCGGTACGCCGCGCGCTGCTTTCGCATGACGCTCAGCTGCTCCCGGCGCCGGATCACGTTGTCCAGCAACTCCGGCTTCTTGTTGATCATCCTCGTGAAAATCGGGTTCTGCGCATTCTCCGCGCGAGCCGCTGGCCCGCTCGCAAAATGACGGGAGCCCCCTCCCGCACCCCTCTTCTTCTTCTTCCTCCCCGATCCACCCAGGCCGACCTCCGCCTCGTCGTCGTCATAGTCGTCGTCCGCCGCCACATGCTCCACAGGAGCGCGAGCGCGCTCCTGTTCCGCCGACCTGCTCATGGACTCGGTGCTCTTCTTCGAGTCGGGGGGGTTGCGGAAGTAGTCAGAGACAGTGAACCCGAAGACCTCGCACGCTGCCGTGATGGCGTTGAGTGCAAATGCCGAGGTACCGGTAGCGTACTCGAGAGACATCTGCCACGCAAAGCAGATGATCTCGGGCGTCGGCTGCAGCAGCTCGATGCACTCCCACAGCTGCTTGATGTCAAACGGCTTGCACTCTCCGCTCTCGTCCAGGCTCCCGCAGTTGCTATGATGCGCAGTCTGCGAGCACGCAAGGCACACACGTGTCAGGCGTTGAGGATGCCAAACTCATGATAGTCTCCAAACCCCGGCGGCCACAGCGATGGCAAACCTGCTTGAAGAAGAACCGGTGCGCCACCGCGTTCATCACCGTGTACGTGATGCAGTTCTCCAGACGCTTCTCGTTCTTGCGCGGCGTGAGCGTCGGGAGGCTGTACTCGGCGTCCACAAGCTGCTTGTCAAGGAAGTCCCACACGCGCTGCGCGTACGCCATGTCGGGCATGAAGTGCGGCTGGCGGTAGATGGCCATCTTCGTGATGCCGGTCACGCACGTCAGGATGCGGAACATGCGCAGGCGCCGGCGCGCCTCCTGCGTCTGCAGGTGCGCCCTGAACTCGTCGTCGCTGCGCGTGGACGCCGTCAGCGTGCGCACGAACGAGACGATCGCGCGGTCGATCAGCGCCGACTTGACCTCCGTGGGCTCCTCCTTGCCCTTGGTGAAGGCCGCGCCGCGGTTGGTCATGACCTGCATAGGAAACAAGCATCCGTGAGCACACGGTCTTCTCCAGACGGGTTGCCGCGGCTGCGCACCGCGTGCGTCTCCTGGTGAGGCGTCTTGAGCTTCACGCTCTTCTGCACCGTGGTGCCGTCCTCGCGCATGACGGGCACCGTGCGGTTGTAGATGTACTCGCGCTTGAGCAGCTGCGCGCGCAAGCACGTGGTCAGTCATGGAAAAATACGGGCGGTTCAGGGGCAGAGCATACGATCTGTTTCCAGTATTCTGCGCACATACAACCAACGAGCGGGGTAAGCGCGGAATCAGATGGGTGAAAATGTGAAGGGCCTGCTCACCCGTGCGGTTCCCGCCGTCGCCGTCCGTCAGCTCGTCCATCATCTCGTCGTACATCCGGTTGCACCCGTTGTCCGAGCCCATGTCGCCGTTCATGCCTTCTTTGGCCTGTGTGCAAAAGGCACGCACATTGTCAGCGCTAACTGTTGTTCATGCCTCATACGGTGCCAATCTTTTCACGTCGCGTTTCCTGAAAGTGCTGTGGTTGAGTTAGGGGGTTCGAGTGCAATGCTCACCGAAGCGGGGCCCGACATGACCACCCAGCCCGGCACGAACGCCTCGGCCAGGCGCTCCGTCCGCATGGTCTTGCCGTTCCCTGCACATTTGAGTTGGGCGGTTAGGCGTTGTGGAGTGCTTTAGCTGTTGGAAAGTTTCAACGCACCCTTGGGGCCGCAGAAGATGGCCAGCAGCGTCTTGGGGCCGTACTGCTCGAAGCTGCGCACAGAAAGCACGAGCGTCGGCACACAGGCAGCTTGTCAGCAAAGTGGAGTGGGAATCTCACCAGTGGACAAGCAGCTCCTGCATGTGGCGCCAGTCGCGCCCATCGATGAAACCTGCACGCGGACGGGGGAGTGAGCCTCGCGGTCACGGGATGGAGGTGGCAGGGTGGAGAAGGGAGCAGACGACAGCGGCGCACAGTCGTCTTCGAAGAAGCGGTTGATCCAGTCCATCAGCTGCCCGAAGACGGTCCGGTCCGAGTCCATCATCTGGTTGCCGCCCTCGATGCCAAAGGCCACGTTGGCCGTGCCATTGGGCATGTCATCCAGCTCCTTCATCAGCCCGTTCCAGCAGGCGCGGAACCCCGCGGGGATCGTCTCCGAGTCCACGCGCGACGTGAACGCCTGCTCGATGCGCTTCAGGTGCAGCTCGCCCAGCTCCTTCATCACGGACGAGAAGCGCTTGTTGTACTCGTCTCGCTTGTTCACCAGGTCCGAAAAATGCATGGGGTCGGCCGTGAGATCCACGTGCGCCTTGGAATGATTGGCGCCCGTGCGGAGCGAGATGTTCATCTTCTCCAGATCCATCTGCACGCGGTGCGACCATGGAGCGACCACCTTCTCAAAGACCTTGGTCGTGTCGTGCGCCACGCCCTTGAGGGCCTGCGGCGGCTCGACCACCATGTCACCGTCGTGCTTCTCGCCGTAGCAGCGCAGCGTGTCCACCGCCACGCGCTCCGCGTCCGTGACGTCCGACGTGTCGTACGTGGTAATCGACTCCTGCAACGACTTGATCAGCTTCTCGGTGATCTGGTCGGTGCCGGTCATCGTGTTGTTGAAGTGGTCCAGCAGCGACGGACTGGCGAGATCCATTCCAGGCAGCTTCTCGTCGCGATACAGCTCCATGAGCGCGGCCCCTGGCGTCACGTTGCCGTGGATGGGACGCGGCAGCGGAGCGTCGAATATGTTGGTGATGTTAGGGTCGGTGAGCCAGAAGTAGCTCGACTTGTCGCGCGCCTCCTGTGGCACCGTGATCCGATCCTCGTCGTCAAAATAGTTGTGCACCTGCATGAAGCACTCGTGCACGTCGCCCTCGTTGCCGGTCGCAAGGTCCGCAATGCCCGCGTTGAGACCGTCCTCTCGCTTACCGTTGAGAAGGAACTCCAGAGCCAGGCAGCTGGTGCCTCCAAACTTCTTGTCGGGGTCGGCCTCCAGCCGCTGGTTGAGTGCGCCGCACGGCAGGTGTGTCTCCAGGTTGGAGACGCACGGCCTTCCCGGAGCAGTGTCCGTGCGACCACCGATCGAGGGAATCAGCTTCACCATCGTGCTCTCGTTGGCGATGCGCTGGAACTGAGTGCCAGCCGTGGTCTCCAGCTTGGCGTTGGCGTAGCGACCCCCAGCAAGCATCCGCGACTTCTTGTGCTCCTTGACCAGGTTCTCTTTGCGGTGGGCGTGCGCGCAGTGTGCGACACCGGCCTGGGACTGCGCGTCCGACGTCTCGTCCATGAGGCGGCGCACGAGCTCACTCAGAGAGAACTGCTCGTCGAAGATGTGCATCCAAATGCGAATGAACGTCACGTGCGTCAGCGTCTTGTCGTACAGCTCCTCGTACACCAGCACGTACTGCGGCATCGCATACGAGTGGTTCGCACCCTGCGCCATGTACAGGTAACGACGCACGCGCTTCGGCCGCTCCTTCTTCTTGGGCCGCTCGCCGCCCGGCGCCTCCTCCGCAGCGTCCATCGCAGCGTTCGCCTGGTCGACGCGCCACACCTCCTCCGGGTATCCCGAGATCCACCCCTTGCTCATCGGAGTGCAGCAGAGACCAAGATGGGCAGCAATGTTGATCGCTCGAGAGGGGTTCTCCATGGGCGTGGCCCAATGGGTCATCCGCGTGGCGTCGGGCTGCAGGCACTTGACCGGGATGTTCACAAGCACGAGCGAACGCTTGGGACGCACGTTCACAAGACCGGCGGCCACAAAGTCTTGCCACGGAGAGATCAACGAAAGTCCCTGGTTGAAGATCGGAGCGTTCGAAGTGATTCCTTCGCCCATGTGCTTGGGGTCAAAGCCAGGCATGTTGCGCACGGTGGCCGGTGCCATGTTGGGCTGCTGCGGCTGCGGAGCCCCGGCGTTGTGCCCTCCGCCTCCACCGTGGTTTCCACCGCCCTGATCACCGCCGGCGCGCTGGCGCTGCGGGCCGTGGTTGAAGGGACCCTGTCCCGACCCCCTTGCACCCATGCCACTTCCACGGTCTGCAAACCGAGCGCCAAGTCCGGAAAGCCCCTGGTCTCCGTTCTCGCTGCTGTTTGACCCGCTGGCCTGCCTGGGCTGACGATGGTGAGGTCCCAGCTCCTGGTTGAAAAAGATCTGCTGCTCACCATCGATGTGGCTTCCGGCCTCGCTGAAGCCGTCGCCCCTCTGCGTGCCCTCGTCTTCCTCCTCCTCGTCACCGAACAGCTCCTGCTCCTCGACGCTCGGGTCCTCGCCAAACATGGCGTCCATCGCAGCGCCGCGTCTGTCATGGACTGCGTCCGACCCCATGTGGTCCTCGTCCTCACCATACATGTCGTCATCGTCGTCTCCGTATCCAGCGTGCACGGGCTGATGGCCGCCCATGGACCCACTGCCCTTCTTTGCATGGCGCGGCATCGACACACACGGGCTGCCCCTGGATCTCACAGTTTAGTCACCTCTTCTTTTGGTTTTTTACAACCTACAATCAGCGGTTAGCTGTCACAGTCACTCGAACTGTGGCAGCAGGTAGCGGAACCTTTGCATGCCAACTTACGGTTGCTCAAAACTCCTTTAATCTCCACAGCGCAACGGCCCACGACCGCCAGGTCGCGGAGGCGACCATCTTGCGCGACCCTCACCCGGTTGCCCCCCTGCCCCGAATGGATTCTTCCTGGAAGTCGAGGTCGTATTTTGTGACCCGACAAAAATACCAAAAACGGGACCATAAAAT
>TARA_B110001454_G_C12723270_1_pt1 | contig 41206 bp, 38 predicted proteins | sample TARA_B110001454 | Tara Oceans TARA_B110001454 (sample SAMEA4397004) | marine metagenome | biome: Polar Biome; feature: [MES] marine water layer (ENVO:01000295) within the mesopelagic zone...; material: water (ENVO:00002006), including particulate matter (ENVO:01000060) such as...... | reverse complement strand
TTGACGATATTTTAATTGGCCTTAGCCGCAGGCTAAGGGGCCAGTTCATTCAATATAAATCTTCCAAACTGTATCGATTTTAGAAAAGTAACCTAAGTACTTTATTGAAGGCATCTAGTTTATTTAGAACGGTCGAATCAGGTTGATACCATTACTAACAGATAAATTTGTTCTTTAGCAGTCTTTGTTCTTGCCGAAGAGCTTGTTGCTGTTGCTTCCGACAATGCGGTTGTCAGTGTAGTGGCCAGAGTATCGGGTAAGTCTAGTATTTCAGGAAATGCCGTGGTGACAGGTGGCGCCAAATTATAGATAAGAAGTAGCTAGGAGTAAGAGATGAGAATCAGATCAGAGGTTATTTGGTTGTCGGTATTTGCATTGGGAGCGACGCTCGTGGGATGGGCTGATGAAAAAGATTGGTTGGATCGCGATTCGCCATATTTGATACTTAGCTATTCTAAACGAAAGGCACTACGCGAACCACCTCCGGTAAAATTCTACGACAATAAAGAGTTCAAGGGTGATCCCGTTATGGTTATGGATAAAAAGGGACTAAGCATCCGGGGTAAACTAGAGTGTGACTGGCGAGGTTCTATAAGCGAAGGGATGTTGAAAGTTCATGAAGAGGCAGTAGCCGGGAATTATTTCACAGTTTGTCCCAGGAAAGGTCCGATAGTATCAGGGGACGATTCTCCGGTGATAATTGAAGTCAAAGATAATCAGTCAAAAAATTTCTATGAGACTAAAAAGTATGAAGACAGGGTATTGTATGTAAGCAAAAAAGAAGCTGAGCTTTTTGAGTACAGAGAGTCAGAGAATTCGGTTCAAAGAGCAGAGATAGCAGCCAACAAAGCGTCATATGAAGCCCTTAAGAAGTCAGATAAGAGTCTGGTGGAGTTTTTAGAAAAGTGGAATAAGTGTGTGGAACAGAAAGATGAGAAGTGTTTGCCTAAAGGGGACGAATCAGAGCTAAGTGTCCGTAAGCCGGCAGATCTTTGGCGTGACTATGCCTGTATAAAAGGAGAGGACCTTTCTAAGGATCCATTTTGCGTTGAATGGCTTAAATATAGATGTGGATTCGAAGGCGAACTAAAAAGAAAATCTAAATGTGACAGGGTGGAGAGTTCTGACGAAAGACCAAAGGCTTCGGAGAAATTTGATAAAAAGGCTAAAGATTTGGTTTGGAATTTTTTATCTCGTTGTTTCTTAAAAGAAAATTTGGAAAAAAACTATGTGGTGGTGAACAGAAGCAGTATGGATATTATGCTAGAAATAAAAGCTCGTGGTGATTTTCCAGACGGTAGTTGTGTAATACAAAAAAATTTGGAGAAACAGTCCAACTGGAGACTAATTCAGATGGTAGATGAAAGTGATTTTAGACTCGACGGTACTTTTGTAATATATTAACGATGTAATGGCCAGAGTCAGCGGCATGGCTGAGGGTAGGCGGTTTAAAGCCCGAATTGTTCAATTTCCACCACGTTGACGATTTATGTCGGCTAACGATACTTTCTTCGTTTAAAAAATAGGAAATTAAAGGATTGCTGGCTCGGGCTGGCGTTTCAAATTAAGGCGGTTGGTCTAGTTTAAGATTGTTTGAATTTTAACCGACAAGTCGTTGGTGAGTAAACAAATTACGTATTCAACCACTATGCTTTTTGCGATTTTCTTTGCTCTTTTTGCTTCAGTTGGATGTATGATTCAAGAGCCAAAAGTGATAGAGGGAAAATCGACTTCTATTTCTCAAACGGCCGAACGAATAGTATTTAAAGATTATCCACTTAATGGAAACGCCGATTCTGTATGGGCTGTTCAACCACTTGTAGAATTATATGATAAAAATGGAGATCTTGTAACGACGGGCGCAGATGCTTGGGCCGCGATAACGTTATCCATTTATTCAGGTACTGGGGAATTATCTGGTCAGACGACCGTTTATGCGATTCGGGGCCGGGCCCAGTTTGTCGGTCTTAAGATTAATCTTTCCGGGAGCAAGTCTCTGAAGGCAGTTAAGGGCGATTTATCTAGCTATGGTGGCGCTGAGGAACTTAACGTCGTAGGCGAAAGCTTTTCAATTAGTTCAGCTTCCGCCAACAAACTAACTTTCTCAGGAAGTGCTTCTGTTCAACCTGGTTCTTGTAACGCTTATCAAGTGTTGGTTCAAGATAGTGGTGGCAATAACGTAAGTCTTTCTTCTGACCAGGGCGTTGGGTATACTTACACGGGCAATGCTAGGGTTTACGACGACCCGGGTTGCAGTAGTGCAATAACAAGTTCTAATATTCTTGCCGGAACATCCAGCACTACGATTTATCTCAAAACTGAAGGGCACGAGAATTTGAAACTGTTTGCGACCTCGTTTTCAGGGGCCCTAAATTCGGCCTCGTTGGAAATTAAATCCGTTGCGATACCCATTTCTGACTTTTTCATTTCTCCGACCTTTTCGACGAAGTGTTTTTTGTACAGTAATGGTAATGCGTATTGTACTGATACTGGCTTCGTAACTTTTGTGGGTAAAAAGATTCAAAAAATGTCGTTGGGAAGTGGCTTTAAATGTGCGTTGCTTGATGATGGCACTGTATGGTGTTGGGGGGATGGAGGATCTGGCCAGTTAGGAAATGGATCTAGTATTTCTTCGTCCAATCCTGTGCAGGTCAGTAACCTTGGCGGAACGGCGACCGATATAGTTTCAGGAAATAGTCATACGTGTGCTCTTGTCACGGTCTCGGGATCAGGTACTGTTAAGTGTTGGGGATCCAACACTACACGACAAATTGGCGACACCACGTCTATAACCAGAAATTCAGCGACTCAGGTGGTACTAGGTCTGACGGGGCTTCAGTCCGTAGTTGCTATTTCGAAATCTATCGGATCGTTAGAAAAGAATTTTGCTGTTCTGAGTGACGGCTCCGTAAAGGTGTGGGGTGGGGGAACCACCACGTCGTTTAATCCAGCAACTCTTTCTGGAGTTTCAAATGCTAAAAGTATTACCGCCTACTTGTCGGGGAGCAATTATTACTATTGCACTTTAAATACCACCAACACGGCAAACTGTTGGGGAAGTGATAATAGCTATGGTCAAATTGGATCTGGAAACTTAACAACTTACACCTCGCCAACTGCTGTGGTCGGACTTTCAGATATTAAATCAATTGTGAATAATTTGTTTGGTACCTGTGCTATTAAGAACTCAGGGGAGCTTTATTGTTGGGGCCTTCGAGGAAATTCAAGTTATATTTTGAACGAATACGGATATAGTTCTACATCCACCAAAACTCAATCTGTCGCGACCCCGGAAGAAATTAGTTGGCTGCCAAAGTTTTCGCTTCTGAAGTCACATTATAATTATGATAGCAACTATGGAAAGACGAACAATTATTTTTGTGGAGTAACTACGAGTGATAGCACATTTGTATGTTTTAAATGGCATACGGGAAATGATCTGCCAGAGATAATTTCTGAGAATAAAAGTAAGTCCTATCAAGTCTTGGTCGCCGAATCGAGTTCAAAAAAGATCCTAAGCGGTTCTTGCCAGAAGTTATCTTTAAAAATTTATAACAACGGGGTAGCTGTCGGGCTTAGCTACAATCTATTGATTGATCTTTCTATTACTAGTGGCTTTGGTGAATTTTATGTTGATTCAGGTTGCAGTCAAAGTGTAACCCAAGTGAACTTGATATCTGGTCAGACTTATACCGATGTTTATTTTAAAAGTAACAATCTTTCGAGCGACCCAAAATACTCTTATATTTCCCTGAGTACAAATGATCTAAGTACGGGAACTATCGGACTGTTGATTCAAACAAATGGTCTCCCTTACGATTTGGGGGATACTTATGATGTTGATCAGTCCAGTGGAGTCTGTTTTCCTTATACATTGCAAATTGTTGATTCGTTCGGTAATTTTACAAAAAATGCATCATCGGCCACTTCAATAAATTTTTCTATTTCTGATTCCAGCGCTGCGAAATTATATTCTGATAGCAATTGTACGTCAGAGATTTCTTCAATGAGTGTCCCGGCTGGATACTATTCCGGGATCGTTTATGGAAAAATTTTAGCTAGTTGTGGAGGAGCCACTATCACGGCTACTCCAACAAGCTTAACGACCGGTGCTCCAAAAGTTTTTAGCTTCTATGAAAATTGTGGTTGCGACTAGGAAGTCTAATTAAGGTTAATTCACTGGTCGCGTCTCCAAACATGATGTTGAATATTTTTAGCAGAGCCTTTCGACAATTAAGGAGAAACCACGATGAAGGTTATATACGAATACGCAACAGGACTGATGATTTATGGCGAAGTATATGAGCTTAGTGGCAAAACTGTTAGTGTCAGCAACGTTACTTATCAAAAAGGGGAGTCTCGTCGGATTGGCAAAGCCTCGGTTAAAAAATTTGAATCCGATTCCTTAGCCGAAAAATATTTTCAAATGCGTATAAAAGGAGCTCAAAAATTAAATTGGCAGCTTGTGGAAGGAACGCTGCCATCAGTTGATTTAGCCGAAAACTTTATAGCTGTGAAAGATAAATCGGAAGCTTATCGTTACTTTGAAAACCCACAAACCGGAATGTTTGTCGATATTGATTTAGACTATACTGATGTGTATATCCATACAGGGAAAGTGGGCGAAATCGGCAAAGAAGAGGTGATCTCGTACGACTGGGACGGTGATGCCACGAAAGCTTATAAAAATAAAATCAAAGAGTTTATAAAAGACGGCTATATTTTAAAGCAAAATAATTTTAACTCAAAAGATCTATCAGCCCTTTACGGTTTAAAGTTCCCGAAAGTTTTAAGTGATTTTTACGACAAAAAATTATACGAGGAATATGAAAACCACAGTATTGGAAATCTTCCCACCTATAAATCGGAATCCCATTTCATGGTTCAATTCAATGATCCCGGTCTTAGTGGGCGATTAAGTCAAATTAATTTTGATAAATCCAAACACCCAGGTCTTATCCCGTTATCCGGCCTGGAGGAAGAACCCGGACTACTCATGGTCCAAACAAATCAGAAAGACTGCCCTGTCTACCTCTTCATGTCTTCAGATGCTGTCCCTCATTTAGTTAACGAAAGCCTGAATGGGTTTCTAAAATCTCTTTCAAAACCAAAAGAAAAAACAGCGTCTAAAGTTTCTAAACCACCCAAAAAAACTGAAAAAATAAAACCTAAAGGCCAAAAGCTACTAAGAAAAAAATGAAGCGCCAGCAAGCGCATCTTTAAAACACCTAGTGGCGTTTCAAAGATTGGGAGGACTAGATCGCTAGCCCTTTCTATCGAAGTCGTGCTTTGATTCGACTTAATGCCACCGGCGTAATACCTAAATATTTTGACAACTCATTTTGCGTTAGTCGGCCTACGAGCTGGGATGACTCCCGCTGAAATTCAACAAGTCTTTCTTGCGGGGTCTTTGTTAAAAAGTCGAGTTCCCGTTTTTCCTTTTTTGCCGCGATGGAGAAAGCATATTTAGCGACTAATATGGCAAAGCGGTGATCTTGCTCAAGTAAAGCATTCAAATCGAAACCACGAATGTAGGTGAATTCGGTATCTTCCATGGCTGTTAAGGTAAAGCCGGCCGGAGCCTGCAACGTGAGTGACAGCGTCGAGGCCACGATTTGTCCTTCGGCAGCAAACCATTTAGTGACCTCTTTGCCTTCGCTTGTTAAAAAGGAGGCTTTTGTGAACCCCTTTTTTATTCGTAACACATCCATAAAAACGTCGTCCTGATGGAAAATTTTTTGGTCGGCGCGAAAGCTCTTTTCGCTGATTTTATCAGGAATAAGAGCCTCCGCTTTAGAGAATATCTGTTGTTCAAGTGAATTCATTTTTAAAGTCTAAAATGACATATGCAATTAATCAACGGAAGCCGTCAGCTCAATTTCCACTAGAGCATCAGCGTTGTCAAAGCGCTCAACACCGATTATCGTCGATGCTGCAAACGGCGGTTGCGTTTTCAAGTCTTGAAACGCCTTTTGCACTCCTAGAAGAAACTGGGATTTAGAATTTTTTTTGTAGCCTTTTATATAAATGCGAACGTGTACAACGTCCTGAAATGTGGCTCCAGCCGCTTTCAATGCCTCAAATGCATTCTTAATCGATTGCTGGGCCTGTTTTTCCAAGTTGCCTTTGCCGACGATTTTCCCGTTCACGTCCACGGCTGTTTGACCTGAAATATAAACGGTCTTCACACGATTCGTAGTTACTACCTGAGCATACGTAGGGTCGTCATGCAGAGTTTCGGGATCGAATCGGTTGATCTCGTTAGCTAAAAGTGAATGACCAGATAATAGCCCGATACAGATTGCCATAAAAAACATCTTTTTCACGTTGTCTCCTTTTGTTGTTGTTGTTCGTAGTGCTTAAATCCTTCAATGATTCCCATTTGAATTTTTACTAAATCGAAATACTCTTCCGTAAAAAATTGCGAATCTTTTAGCTCTTCAATAAAAAAATAGTAGCGCTGAATGTCGCTGGTGGTTAGCTCTGCGATATCAGTTACATCCGAACTAAATGCTTCCAGATCTATCCAGCTGAAATTAATTTCTCTGAATTTTCCAATGAGTATTTGAATCTCGTTTTCAAATATTTCTCGGCGTCTGTTTCGAGAAAGCTTTAGCCATTTGGGTAACACTTTAAAATGAAGATAAATACGATAAGACATTTTCAGCTCCTTGTTAGTTTTTGCTCATTATTTTCCGCGCCAGCCACGGCGCTACCCAAGCAATGAGCCGTAGCGCGTTTATAGAACCGATATAGATATCCATGTGGCGACTTTCTAAGCCTTTTAATATTTTTAAAGCGACGTCGGATGGAGAGCTTAATTGCGTTTGCGTAAGTCGTTTTTTTGTCATTTGCGTGTTCGTAAGCGGAGGGAAAGCTTGGTATACGTCAACACCATGACCCCGCAACTGATAGCGAAGCGAGCGAGTAAATGAAGTGATGGCCGCTTTGGTTGCACAGTAGACAGCAGACGACTTCTTCGGCGCTAGGGCCAGTCCAGACGAAATATTTAGTATAAGTGGCGCTTTTTTTGATGCGACTAATTTAGGTAATAAAAGATAGGTTAATTCACAAACGGCTGTAAAGTTGATGGAAATTTCTCGGCGAATGCCTTCGAATTCAAAGTCATCACTCAAAAAGTCGGGGTAATATTGAACTGCCGCATTGTTTATCAACATATCGATACTTTCTAATGATTCTAGTTGGTCTACGCAGTGTTCGATGTCTTTTCTTTGCGAAAGATCGCATTGGAGGGTGACGATATTTGGAAATGCATTTTTAAGTAAATTCAGATTGTTTTCATTACTGGCGATAACCAAAAGCTTATTGGATGGGTATAAAAGTTTGCACAGCTCTAGTCCTATACCTTTGGTCCCGCCGGTAAGAACGATTGTTTTGTTTTGATACATGATCAGACCTCCTTTATTCCATTTATCTCATAATTCTCTGAGATAAAAATTAACCTGGGTTAATTTTTACGAATAAAATAAATGCGTGCTTATCCAAGTAATTAACCGATTACATTGCGTCCTGTTGATAATCCCATAACAATACAGGACTTTTTACACCCATCTTTCCATATTCATTCATTATTTCAGTCTTAAACTGAAGGCATGAAAACAGGTGTCTTAGAAACCTTAATATTAGTAACTCTCTTAGCGATGGCAACGTATGCGGAAACTTATTCGTTGAAATCGTTCCTGGCTAAAACACTCGAGAAATCCAGAGATGTCGAGTCAGAATCGGCAAATCTTCAGAAAATGCAAGACTCGGTTGAAGGCAGCCGATCTGGTTTTCTTCCTGATGTCAATGCGACGATCCAGTATACGACAGTGGGTACTCGTCAAAATCAGGTCAACACATACAATCAAACAGTCAATGGCACCTCGACAAAGATCAACCTGACTCAAAATCTATTTAACGGATTAAAAGATTTAAATTCACTGGAAGCTGCCAAACACAGTCGTGATGCACAAACTTACAAATTACAAGAAAAACGTAAAAGTGAAATAGAATCCGCTTTGAATATCTATTTTAAATTACTGCAATATCAAAAAGACATCGAAAACCAAAAACAGGAAATCAGACTGTACGAAAAAAACTTAGCAGAGTTAAAATCACGCGCGCAAAATGGTAGTGCCCGTCAAACAGAGGTCATTAATCTTGAAGCTACATTGGCCAATTCCATCATTGACCTTGCGACGTCAGAAAACAGTTTGAAGTTAGCCCAGGCTGATGCCGCCAACGTCGTTCGGGTTTCCGATGCTAATACTGTTTTTGTATCGTCAAATAAACTGTCATTTTCTTACGAGCAAACAAAACCTTTGATCGACAAAATGGATTTAAATAATCGCGACGAAGTACGATCACTAACCTCTACCGTTCAATCTAAAGAAAACAATATTAAAATTCAAAAAGGATACTATTCACCAACATTAGATTTATCGGGCAGTTACTTGGTTAACAGCAGCGATACGACTACCAATCAAAACACCTACACAGCCGGTGTCGTGTTAACAATTCCGTTTCCAGTCAGTGTCAACAAATCAAGCGAGCTGGCAAAAGCTCGCACTGAAAAAGCTATTGCCGAAATCGAATTAGAAAAGAAAAAAGAAAATTTGCAGAAACAGCGCACGCAGTTGATTCAAGCCCTGCAGAACAGTGTAAAACAAATTGAATTACTTAAAAATGCTAAAACATTAAACAAAGCGAACGTAGATTCGTTAACGCGGGATCATCGCAGTGGGCAAGTCAGTTACAGCGATGTGCTGAATGCATCGATCACGTATCAAAAAACGGTACAAAAATATGATCGCGCAGTGCTTGATTTTGAATTGAATTGTTATCAAGCATTGTTGTGGTCTTCTGATGTGGATTCCGTCATTGCGAGTATAGGTGAATAGTATGAAAAAAGGTAAATATATTTTAATTTCAATCATTTCCGCCGTCACTGTTTTGGGATTGGCATTTAAACCCAGCAGTGGAGCAAAACGAACAGTACAGATTCATCGCGGTGATTTAGTCGAAGCCGTTTATGCCATCGGATCTGTCAAAGCCGAGCGAGTGTTCAATCTAAAAATCGGCGTCACCAGTAAATTGCTAGAACGTTATGTTCGCCCAGGCGACAGAGTTAAAAAGGGCGACAAGCTGGTGCAATTTGAAGGTTTGAAAACGATCTATGCGCCATTTGATGGAATGATCACAACGGTCGCATATGAAAAGGGCGAGCTAGTTTTTTCTCAGACTGTAATCGTTACGGTCGTCGATACCTCGTCGTATTATATTGAAATCAGCGTGGACGAACGCAATGTTCCTTTGATCAAAGCAGGACAAAATGTGGACATCAGTTTCGAAGGCGCGCGCGATCAAAAAATTTCAGGCAAAGTACGATCTGTGTATTCAAATGCCGGTGAATTCTTGGTCGCTATTGATGCGGACTTGTCAAAAATATCGCTGCTGCAAGGGATGACCTGTGATGTCGCCGTCAGATTAGATGAACATAAAAATCAAATTTTAATTCCGCTTGGGGCAATTGATAAAGACGGCCACGTAAAAGTAATCCGTAACGGCCGACCACAAACGGTATCGCTAAAAATCGGTGCAAAGAATTCACAATACTCGATTTTAAAAGAAGGCGACATTTTTGAACATGACGAAGTCGTGATCGAAGACACGGGTAAACGTGGACCGGCCGCGGCCGATGGCTCTGGCGAAGGACCTCGCCCATGATGATCTTTCTAGCCCTTAAACACATTTTATCTAGGAAAAAACAAAGTATTGTAACACTGCTTGGAATTTTTATGGGAACAGTCGCGTATATTATTATTTCGACGTTCTTTCAAGCGTCACAAAATTCGATGATTGCATCCATGGTTTCTGGCGATCCCCATATTCGTATTCAAGCTCGCGAACGTGAAATCGATCCGCAAGAAATCAAAGACGTTTTGTTGCCAGAATTTGAAACAGTGATTTGGAAGCGAACGCCGTCAGGTATCCGTGCGTCTGCTGCGATCGAAAATTCACGTGGCTGGCTTGATTTTCTAAACATCAACCCTAATGTCGTTGCGGCATCACGTGTGTATTCCACTACGGCACTAGTGACCTATAACAAAACGACGTATTCAATCAGCATCACTGGGGTGGATCCGCAAGAACAAGTAAAGGTAACTAATATTGAAGAAAACATGGTTGAAGGCAGTTTGCTAGACTTAAATAAAGGCACGGCACGCATCGTAATCGGGCAAGAACTGGCAACGACGTTAGCAAAACAAATCGGCGATAATATAGTGCTAACCTCAACGAAAGGATCCCAAGTTCCGTATAAAATCGTAGGCCTATTTTCAACAGGAAACAAATTTTCAGACCGAGGATCTGCCTACATGCAACTGTCCGACGCACAGAAACTGGGTGGGGCGAATGGAAAAATTTCCCAGGTGTTTGTGAAGGTAGCAGATTTTCGTCAGGCAGCAGATATTGCTTCCAGCTGGCAGGTGATTTCGGAAGACCGTGTACGCAGCTGGGATCAAATCAACGAAAACCTATTGTCTATGTTTCGGACTCAAGACGTCACTCGGTACACGATCACTGGTATCATCATGTTGGTAGCTGGTTTTAGTATTTATAATATTTTAGGAATCGTAGTGACGCAAAAACGCAAAGACATCGCGATTCTCAGATCCATGGGATATGAAGCCAACGATATTACAACGCTGTTTTTGTACCAAGGGCTCATATTGGGACTGGTCGGCGGTTTGTTAGGTTGCGCGATTGGATATATCATTTCGATCAGCATTGGTGAAATTTCAATGGGTGGCCCGCGCAGTACCGTGTTTCGTTTAGAATTTAGCTGGAACATATATCTGATCGGAATTTTAATTTCCAATGTGGTAGCACTGCTTGCCAGTTATTTCCCAGCGCGATCCGCGTCTAAATTATCTCCAATTGAAATCATAAGGGGGGCTGATTGATCGCTTTAAAAGTTGTTAATTTAGAAAAAGAGCTGGGTGCTCAGAAATCACTGATCCTTAAGGGATTAAATTTTGAAGTCAACGAAGGCGAATTTGTATCGTTAACAGGTAAATCGGGGTCGGGTAAAAGTACGTTGCTGTACATCTTGTCGACATTGGATTGGCCAACGCGCGGTCAGATATTTTTGGGAGACAAGGACGTCCAAGCGCTGTCATCCAACGATTTACACAAGTTAAGAAATAGAAACATCGGCTTTGTCTTTCAATTCCATTATTTACTGCCTGAATTAACTGCACTAGAAAATGTCATGATGCCCGCACGTAAAGCCGGTGTTTACGAAGAAAAATTACCATTTGCGAAACAGCTTTTGGAAATGGTCGGTCTGGGGCAACGAATAAATTATTTACCTAAGGAGTTATCGGGTGGGCAGTCGCAACGTGTGTCGATTGCACGGTCGTTGATCATGAATCCAAAGTTCTTGTTTGCGGACGAACCGACAGGATCACTGGATTCAACTAATTCAAAACTGGTGCTGGATATTTTTAAAGAAGCGAATAAGAAATACAATACCACCATCGTTATGGTGACTCATGATACGGATATGGCCTCGGCGACGGATAGGCAGATTCATCTGGTTGATGGCAGGGTACTAGTCTAAGAAGACTGTTCCAACATCCAGCTGTATATGTAGTGAGTTGTTTTTTGAACCTCAGGGACTAGAAATTCTGTTTTCAAAGACGCATCCAGGTAGTTTTCATTTTTAATATCTTCTGTAATCTGATCACAGAGACGGGCAATCGCAGAACCACCAAAAGTTGAAGCGGCCGATTTTAATGTATGAGTCGCATTCTTAGCTTCACTTTGACTTCTATTGGTGATTGCGGTTTTTATAGCTTGAATCCGTGTCGGTAAGTTTTTTTCAAATATTGACACTGTGTCTTTGATAAGATCGTCAGAATTGTTGCTGGTTAATGTTTTTAAATCATTTAGAATTCTTTCGTCAACGAGGATGCTTGTTATAGAAACGTCTGATGTTGCAGTCGTTGAATATACTTGAGAATTTCCAGGTCTAAGCCATTTTGTCAAAACGTCGTTTAGAATTCCTTTGGTGAAAGGTTTACTAATATAGTCTGACATACCCGCATCCAGGCAATGTTTGCGATCTTCTTTGCTAGCATGTGCTGTGATTGCAATTACGGGAATTTTATTTACTTCGGTAGTAAGATTTCTAATTTTTCTAACGGCCCCTAAACCATCTAGTTTAGGCATTTGACAATCCATTAACACTAAATCGAACGGCTGACTTTGGACGATGGCTAGGGCCTCTTCGCCGTTTGAGGCGAAGACATAGGAACAGCCAAAATCGGCAAGCATTGTTCCTAAAACTTTTCTATTTGTATCGATATCTTCAGCGACTAAAATCTTGGGATTTTTTTCGAATCTATAAAAAGTGTTGGTGTGCATATCAAAGTTTTGGTCTTTGACAAATTCGTGAGGTAAATCCAACGTAAAGTGAAATTTAGACCCGCGACCTAAAGCGCTTTCAATTAGAATTTTAGATTCCATTAATTCAGCCAAAGTTTGGCTGATGGATAATCCCAAACCCGTTCCGCCTGATGACCGCGACAATGTGCTGTCCGATTGGTAGAACGGTTTGAATAACAGTGCCTGGTCATTGGCCGAAATTCCTATGCCGGTATCAATGACCTCGAAATAAATTTTCGATATTGTTGTACTCGTTGTAGTTACCGAAACATTCACATCAATTTTTCCTCGTTCGGTAAATTTGATGGCATTTGAAATCAAGTTAGTCAGAATTTGTTGAATACGATTTCGATCGCCATAGAAATTCAGGCGATCGGCGCCTTTCACAGAAAACGAGATACCTAGTTCCTTTTTAAAAGCCGCCCATCTCAATTGTTTTTCAACTTCAACCAGTAATACCTTTAAAGAAAAGTAGCTAGGAACTAGTTCCATTCGTCCAGACTCGATTTTGCTAAAATCAAGAATATCGTTCACTAAATAAAAGAGAGTGTTTGCGGATTGCTTGATGGTGTCTACGATATCATATTGCTCTGAATTCAACTTCGTTGCCATCAAAACTTCGGACAAACCAATGACGCCATTCAGAGGGGTACGGATTTCATGGCTCATTGTTGCCACAAAATTAGATTTTAAACGTGAACTTTCCTCGGCAGCACGTTTACGGATTTCAAGCTCTCTTGCAATTTTCACATCAGAGATATTTCTCCATACGGATCTGCTGTTTAGGATCTCGCCATTTTTTCCGCGAACTAAAGTGGAACTTAGGCTGACGTCAATTCTGTTTTTATTTTTTGTAAGGACCGCAAGCTCAATGTTGTTGATCGATCCGGTTTTAATAAAATCCTTTGAAAGCTGAGGGATAATTGCGATACTTTCTGGAGTGTAAAATTTTGAGATATGATGACCGACAACTTCGTCCATTTCATAACCCAGATTGTTTAACAGCGTGCGGTTGCATTTAAGAACGATACCGGTATTGGGGTTAACAGATAGCAACATATCAGGAGCTTCGTTGTACAAATCTGTGTACATTTTTTTTGTTTCAATAAGGTCATTTAACGTAGCACTAATTTCACTGATATCGTGAAGAGTACCATGGACTTCTTTTTTCCCGGTGACTTTGTTTAAGCGAAGCTCGGCGCGACCATGCACTGTTTTTTCCGTTCCATTTTTTTGTTTGAAGGAATGCTTAATATCGACGGGCGTCCCTTTTTCAATACAGTTTTGCATTTGCATTTGAATATTCTTTAGGTCATTTTCTGCAAAATAGGATTCAATAGTGGATAGAGTGATGGGTGTGCCGGCCGGAATTCCATAGATATTGTACATTTCTAATGACCAATTTGGATTGTTGGAGCCGACTTCTAGAGTCCAGCTGCCGACATGAGCCAGTTTTTGAGCTTCCATTAGATCAAATTCTTTTTGTTTTAAAACATCAATGGCTATTTCTCGTTCGCGATCATTTTTATTTAAATAACGAGTCGTAGCAAACAGCGCAAACCCAAAAATAATGAATGAACTAATGACAATAATGTTGAATGCGTAGTGAAAATCATAAAAACCATGCTGGCTACCCAAGCTGGCGATTATGGCCGTAATGGCTAGTAACGGAAATGCGAATAATGTTGAATTTCTTAAGTGTCTGCTGCCGATGTTTTCGGCAAATACTACCGTCATTAGTCCGTCGGTAGGCCTTTGCATCAAAAGCGAAATTGAAAATAAAAGTATACTAATTGCAACGGGCAAGGACGTGTCACTAAAAAAAAGTTTTGATTGTAGAAGTTGAGAACCTAAAATAAAAGCAAAAATTGTGCTAATTGTAATAAGAATCGTACCAACACTGAATAGCTGAGATATTATCAAAAACTTTACCTCTTTAGATTTTCGAAAAAAAAGAGCCTGCGTGCTGCTTAAAAAACATATTAATGACTCTAGCGAAATTTGCAATTTTTCGTTTTCTGGTGAGCCGTTTATGAATGTGTTTATAAAGATCCACAAAAGGTAGACAGATAGAAAGACTAAACTTGAATAGGCGAAGGAGGCCAATTTACCAAGGCTTGTGGATTCAGGTTCTGTGCATAGGGCAGCAAAAGACAATATAAATATTATAGCTGATTCGGCATTGCTTGTGTAAATTCCAGGAATTTGAATATTTATGAAATTTAAAAACAGATTGATTAGCGATAGAACGGCTAGAAGATAAAGTGCATTTTTGGAAACCGCTTTTGTTTTTTGAATCAAATTTTGGTCAAAGGTAAATGGGATGTTCATAGGTAAAGTGTATAATATTTCCTGATTTTTAAAAATTAGGATAATGGTGCCGGGCCTAAGGCTAGACAGGGTGTCTAGTTTATCTAAGTCCACTTTTCAGGATTGGGGAATAAGGTATCCTTAAAGTTATCAAGGTGAGGACAAGTAGATGTATAAAGTGTTGCTGGTAGAAGATTCGGAAGAATCAAGATTGGTAGTTTCAAAAGCATTAGCCAATTCAGACATCGCACTTGTTATTGCCGACTCAAAACAAAATCTAAATCTACTTCTTGAAAATCAAGATGCTAATTTTGATTTGGTTATTGTTGATATCGTTCTGCCGGATGGTACAGGTTTCGAAGTATTTGAAATTTTACAGACACATGGTTTGAAGAAAGAGACTCCGGTGTTTTTTTTGACTAGTTCCTCGGAACTCGAATCAAAATTGTTAGCTTTCAATTTAGGAGCTGACGATTATTTAGTAAAGCCAATTAGTCCTGTAGAATTACGAGCGCGAGTAGAAACTAAACTTCGAAAATCCAAGCAAATCACAGCCGACGTCATTACAAAAGGCGATTTGCGGGTTGAACTATCGCTACTTAAAGCCTACCAGGTTAAAGAAAGTCGAAAAATCGAAATGCCGTTAACCGCAACGGAATTTAAAATTTTAGCATTTTTAATGCAAAATGAAAATTCAACATTTTCGCAAGAAGAACTGATTCGCGCCGTTTGGGGAAAGGACGTGCATATTCTTGCTAAAACAGTAGTTTCCCATGTCTATGGATTAAGGAAAAAACTGGGTGCTGAATCTGTCTATATCGAAAATATCCCACACGTAGGGTATCGATTCAAAATTCCTAGTACAAAGATTGAAACCGCGTAGAATGTATCTATGCGATTTCAATCTTTGTCTTGCTTAAGAATTCCTATGCCAAACTACACGTCCTTGAATCCTGGATCGTCAGATGAAGGGACATCATCACCTGAAGCTTTACCTATTCGTTCAATTGATTCAAGCTTCGTTGATTTCACTTTGGCTAGATCAATAAGGTTGTTTGGGGATTTCCTTGACTCGTTCATAGCCCCCGTAGAATAAGAATGGCCTGTTTTTCCGACTACTACTTGTAAAAGCTCGGATACAATTTGATTCATTTGATCAGCCTGATCAGAAAGCGAGTTGGCGTTTCCAGATACTTTCTGTGTGGTCGTTGCATTCGCATGGGTGGTTTGATCAAGTTCATGCATAGCTCTTGTAATTTCGCTAACGCCTTGAGACTGCTCTTGGCTAGCGACACCAATTTCTGCGACCATGATTGCTAGGTCATTGACGTTAACGACGACATCATTCAGAATTTTGCTGCATTGATCAGCGATCGTAATACCTGTGCGTAGTTTTTGACGACCCTCCGAAATAAGTCCTTCCACTTTACGCTTACTTTCCGAAACTGTGTTTTCAACGTTTTTAATACTCTCTGTTAACATTTCTGAAATTTCTTTTGCCGCATTTCCGCTCATTTGAGCCAAATTTCCCACTTCTTCGGCGACAACAGCAAACCCTTTACCGTGTTCGCCAGCACGGGCGGCTTCAACCGAAGCGTTAAACGACAGGAGTTTGGTTTGAAATACGATATCGTTAATAACTTTTGTTTTTTCGCCGATTTCGGCTATGACACGGGCGATATCGGTGATTTGATTGTTACTGGCATCGATTTGTTTTAATACCGCTTCGTTGCTGACATTAATTTCGTTGATAGCGTGAGACATTTCTTCAACTGATTCCTGTCCTCGTTTAGCTATTTCGGAAGAATTTTCCGCCACTTGTCGTGAGCGAGTTGAGTTTTCGCTGCTCTTCTTGATCATCGCGTTTATTTCTTCAATCGAAGCCGCGGTTTCTTGTAAAGCCGATGCTTGCTCGGTAGTAGATTCTGACAGACTATGTGCTGATGTAGTTACTTCAGATGCATTTGCAGACACTTTGCCTGATTCAATTTCTAGCCTTGAAATAATTTTTTCAAGGCTACCGCTTGTACCTTGAGCAACAAAAACTGTAAAACCAGCAATCACAACTAGCGCCAATAATCCGGTGATGGACAACATGATACTTTCACGGATAAACTTGTCACTCTTAGGAACTTGTAATGTAACCGTCCAGCCTTTGCCCGGATAGCTAGAAAAACCTAGTTCACGAGAATAAGCTTTGATGGCGACATCATTTATTCTTTCTCGTTCATCAACCATTTCAGAGGCCCTATTTGATTTTCCAGAAAGAAAATTCTCGGCACTTGAATCTTTGCCGTTCAATATTTTGTTTGTATCAATGTGATGTAAGAAGTCACCTTTAGAGTTTAACAAGTTTGGTACTATGGTGCTAAAACGTTCACTCACTAATTTTCCACTTTCATTAACAATTAGATCTTTTACGACGTCGTTCCAGCTCATTTGGTTACTCCAAACTCCTAGAATTTCACCGGTAGCGGCATCTCGGATGGGGGCGGCAAAAGTCATAATTTTCCCATCTGATTTAACTGCATTGCCTATATCAGTATCTGTATAAAGGTCTGTGTAGTATGCTTGGCCAGGCTGTATTTTATTTTCGACACAGTTTTTAAACCAGTCTTTATCCGAGAAGTTTTTTCCTTTTACGGCGGAGGTATCTAAAGGATTGCCTTTTTTATCTACTTTGTTGATCGCTACGACGTTCCCTTTTTTATCTAAAACAAGCATCACATCATAAATAGGTGCGTAGGCGGCCATCATATCGTTCATAAATTTAGTGATTCTGTCAGGATCGCCGCTGCGAGCCGGTTCTGACAGCGCGAATGCTTGAACGTCGCCAAAACGTTCAAATAGATTGCGATCAATTTTGTCGGCAATTCCGTCCGCAGCTTCACCCAGCAGTTGGGCCTTCATCGAAATACTATCGTTATATAATTTATAGGTTAGGAATCCGCTCGTCAGAACAGATACTAAACTGAGTGCGCCTATTGCTATTTGCAACTTCTTTTTAAATGACCAATTACCAAACATACCTACCTCCAAGTGGTCCAACTAATATCCCATACCGTTTAGGTCGGGTGGTGTTTACATTTCTGCAAACGGACTATCGGACGTTCGTTAAAATAACTTGATATCTAAATTAAAAATCTGGACTTATACTTTTTTATTAATCAACCGACAAGGAAGGAGAGCAATTTCTGGAAAAAGGAGAATTCCGTGAGAGTATCACTTTGCTACATGTTATTGGTTGGTTCTATTCTGTCTTCGGGTTCAGCATCGGCGTTAGAGGCCTGCGGATCAGTGGCCTCCTTAGAAGGGGCGACTTGCGAGCAATTCAAAGTTCAATTTGATTTAAGTAAATGTGAAAAGGATATCGGAACGGTGGTTGCTGTTCCTTCTTGTGAGGGCGACAAGGTTGTGGCCACATATAAAACTAAAACCGCCAATTACCGAGCGATTTTTGAACCAAAACAGTTAGGTTGGGGAAAAGTCAGCTATGAGCTTCAAGGAAAAATTTGGAAGCATATAAAGAAAAATAAAATCGTAGTTAAAGATATCGTCAAGAAAGATCCCGTTCCTTTGCCAGCTCCAGTTAAGCCGGTGGAGCCTGCAGTGCGGGAAGTAGCGTCTGTGTTTGCACCACCACCGCCACCAGCTCCTAGTAAAATAAAAGAGGAAGAACTAACGAATATCGCCAATCTTTTTTCGGGAGTCAGTATTAAAGGTTCGGTGGACGCCTACTATGCGGTAAATTCAAATAACCCGGCTCCATTGACAGGTACGCCGACGGCTTCGGCTCCTCAGGTACAAAATAAGTATCACGTGTTTGATACTTATCACGATGATCTGCAATTAAGTTTTGCGCGTTTGCAAATTCAAAAACGTTCTGACGATGTAACAACAACTCTTGATTTTGGTTACGGCCCAACCATGCAGATTGTTTCAGGAACTAAAACGGACGCGGCTCAATTTAATTTAAAACAGGCGATCATCGGTTATAAACCAAGTGATAAGGTTAATATCGAGATTGGCCGGTTTGTTACCTTTTTAGGATTCGAGTTAATCGAAACTCAAGATAATTGGAACTATTCGCGCGGATTATTGTTTGGGTATTTTGTTCCATTTTGGCATCAAGGAGCCAAAGTTACATATTCCATAAATGATACTGTTTCCGTAATGGGAGTTGTAGCGAATGGATGGAATAATTCCTATGAAGATAACAGAAACAGATCTTACGGAGCCCAAATTGCTTGGGTACCGTCAGCAAATGGATCTTTATATGTAAGTGCTTTGTCGGGCCCTGATGCAACTCCGACTAACGTTAATCCCGATGCAACAATAGAGGTTAGGACGGTGGTTGATGTAGTTGGTACGTATAAACCTAATGACAATTTGTCTCTGGGATTCAACTTTGACTATTTATCCCACAAAAAAAATGCGACAGGCGTAGCCGGATATTTACGATATCAAATTGATCCAAAGTGGGCCGTGTCGCCACGAATTGAAGTTGTAGAAGACAAAGATAACTTAGCGATGGGTGAATCCTTAGACGGCGGTCAGAAACTGTCTTCATACACACTAACTTTAGAGCGAAAATTAAATCCCAATTTGATTCTTCGATTAGAAGGTCGTTATGATACTAGTAATAACAAAGTATTTACAAGCAATAACGAACCTAAATCCAGTCAGACGGTTGGCATTTTAGGTATCACTGCCAGTTTTTAATGAAGCTGTATAAGGAACCTGGTGATGAAGATTTCTGGGTTTTGTAAGCTATTAGAAACTATGGGAAAAGGCAGAAAGGCAAGCTTTAGTTAAATAGGCAATTGACCGAGAAGTAGAAGGCAGAGGTTGTACGTATGCTAAAGCCGAATATTCACCACCAAGAATCAGACAGGATAAAAGCTTTAAAGGCATTATCACTGTTAGATACAATGAGTGAAAAAGAGTTCGATGAAATCACTTTTTTGGCTTCAAAAATTTGTGGGACCCCGATCGCGTTAATTTCTTTGGTGGATGAAAATCGCCAGTGGTTTAAATCGAAACAAGGTCTGACTATTGACGAAACACCAAGAGACGTTTCGTTTTGCGGACACGCTATTTTAGGCGATGATATTTTTTACGTTCCGAATGCGTTGGAAGATAAACGGTTTGCAGATAATCCGTTGGTGGTAGGGGAATCACATATCGAGTTTTACGCGGGCATTGCTATTTGTGATCCCGTTATGGGTTTACCGATTGGAACACTGTGCGTGATAGACAACCGACCAAATCAACTTTCTGCCGAACAATTTGAAGCCCTGCGATCATTGAAGAACCAGGTCCAGAGACTACTGAAATTACGTAGTCAGTTGGAGGCAAGCAAAGAACTTGAAAGTCAGCTTAAAGTTCAAAATCAACGTTTTGAATTTATCTTGGAAGGCGCTAAATTAGGATCTTGGGATTGGTGGCTTGACACCAATGTTGTGCATTTTGACCGAATCTGGTGTGAGATGCTTGGATTGGATCCAAACACGACAGAAAATGTTTTGGCGACTTGGGATGCCTTAGTTCATCCTGATGACAAGGCTAAAGCATATGAAGATATCAAATCTTATTTGAATGGAACTGCGAACATTTACGAAAATTTGCACAGACTAAGACACACCTCCGGAGATTGGGTGTGGATCTTAGATCGCGGTCGTATCAGTGAATGGCATGCCGACGGTCGTCCTAAACGATTTACGGGAACTCATTTTGATGTAACAAAGCAAGTGAAATCTGAAAAACAACTTGAGGAAGCACAAAGCATTACGAAAATAGGTAGCTGGAGTTTTGATTTACGAACGCACAAACAGTCTTGGTCCAAAGAACATTACAATATATTTGAAATAGATTTCTCACATTCCGAGGATACGCTATTTCAGGCTTATAGAGAACGCATTCATCCTGATGATCTGCCCGAATTAGATCGTATTCTTGAGCGCGCAGTGAGTTTCGCTGAAGGATTTGTCTACAATCACCGTGTCGCTCTGGATAAAGGAAAACGTATTAAACATGTTCAAGGAATTGGAAAGGTTTCTGTCGACATAAATGGGAAAGCAATTTCGATTTCAGGTACTTGCCAGGATATCACTAAAAAAGTTGAAATTGAAAATGAACTTGAATTAAAACGGTTAGAAACAATTCAAGCGTCAAAGATGGCTACGTTGGGCGAAATGGCGGCCGGGGTGGCTCATGAAATCAATAATCCGCTAGCCATTATAAAAGGAAATATAGCCTTGATTCAGTCAAAGCAATTGGACAACCAGAAAGTTGAGGAGCGAATTAATACGGTTATGTCTTGTATCGATAGAATTGCAAAAATCGTAAAAGGTTTGAGTCAGTTTTCTAGATCATCGGCCTCGACCGAACGTGAAAGTTGCAAAGTTAAAAAATTGATCCAAGATGCGATGTTTCTAAGCGATGTGAATGCTAAACGGCAATCCGTGAAAATATTATCAGACTATTCTGGAGACCACGAAATTTTTTGTAATTCTGTAGAAATAGAGCAGGTTTTGGTAAACCTCATCAATAATTCAATTGATGCTGTCAAGGAATCTGAAGATCGTTGGGTTTCTATCGATGTTGGCGTAGATACAGGATCCATCTATTTACGAGTGATGGATTCAGGAATGGGAATCCCTGTTGAAATAGAAAATAAGATATTTCAACCATTTTTCACAACTAAAACGGTAGGGCGGGGAACGGGATTGGGTCTGTCGATCAGTAAAGGAATAGTGGAAAGCCACAACGCTAGTATCAGTGTGAACAAAAATTTTAGAAACACATGTTTTGAAATCAAATTTAAACGATATAAGCAAGCCGAAGCTGCGGCCTAACCGTGAAGTTAAAGGATTTATGGACGATTTTGAGAAGGAACTAAAAATTGGATTTCTAGCCGAAGCGAAACAGGCGACCGCAGATGCCGAGCAATGTTTTTTGGATTTAGAATCTAATCCCGACGATGCAGAGACAATGAATAAAATTTTTCGCTTGGCTCATAACCTAAAAGGGTCATCGAAAGCAGTAGGTTTTATCGAGTTGGGTGACTTTACCCACGAATTTGAATCTTTTATTTTAAAAGTAAAAAACGGCGAACTTAAAGCCAGTGCAAAAGTTATAAATATTCTTCTTCAGGGCAATGACCATATCATTAAAACTTTAGATTTATTAACTGAGAATCTGGACGCCCGGATTGAGCCGATTGGTTTGGTTCAAGAAATGAAAATGTATACCGAAGAACCAGAAGTTGAAGAACCAGTTGTTCAGGAACATGTCAGCAAAACAAAAGAAACGATTGAAAGTAAAGATCTTGAAAATCCACTTCCTGACTTGGATTTTGACCAGTCCCGGTTTCAAGAAACTCAACCAGAAACACTGGAAGTCGCCACTCAGGAAACCAAATTGCTCGATACGGTCCTTGACGTAGTGCCAGAAAAGAAAACTCGCGCGGCTTCAGCAGGGACAGACGAAACCTTACGTGTGTCACTTCAAAAAGTCGAATCACTGATCAATTTTGTCGGCGAGATGGTCATATTGCAAAGTGGCTTGAAAGAACAAGCCCAGTTGTCGAACTCGACGGCACTAAAACGCATCGTTCAGCATTTGAATAAAGTCAGCAAAGAAATCCAAGAAACATCAATGAGTTTACGGATGGTTCCCATCAAACCCGTTTTTCAAAAAATGCAAAGAATCGTACGTGATACTTCGCTATCCTTAAATAAGGATGTGTCTTTTCGTCTGATTGGCGAAGACACAGACATTGACAAAACCATTTTAGAAAAAATCAGTGATCCGTTAGTGCACTTAATACGAAACTCTGTAGACCATGGAATCGAAAGTGCCGAAATCAGAAAAGAAAGAAAAAAATCTGAAACGGGATCGGTGGTGCTTAAAGCATTTCATCAAAGCGGCAAATTAGTAATTGAAGTCATCGATGATGGTGGTGGACTAGATCCCGAAAAACTCAGAAAGAAAGCTATCGAGAAAAAAATTATTTCTTCTGACGTTAAGTTAAGCGAAACAGAAACATTCAATTTAATTTTTGCACCGGGTTTTTCAACTAAAGAGTTAGTGACGGATGTTTCTGGTCGTGGTGTCGGTATGGATGTGGTGAAAACCAACATTCATGAATTAGGTGGAGAAGTTCAAATTGAATCAAAACTGCATTTAGGTTCAACTTTTCGAATTATACTGCCGTTAACTCTGGCGATTGTTGACGCCATGATTTTAGCGTATGGAGACGAAAAATTTGTTGTTCCGGTAAACCAAGTTTTCGAAACTGTAAAACCAGAAAAAGGAAATCTAAGATCCACTACTTTGGGTAATATATTACTCTTGCGTTCGGAAAATCTGCCTCTTTTTAAATTGGGCGATTTCTTATCAATAAAAAACTCGAGTTCAATTGAAAATATGATTGCCATCGTGATTAGAGCTGGTGGAAAACCATTTGCGTTTCTAGTGGATGATATTCTGGGACAATCGCAAGTGGTAGTAAAACAATTAGGCCCAGAACTACAAGGTATTGCAGGTATCAGTGGAAGCACGATATTGGGTGATGGAAAACCTGCATTGATTATTGAGGCACCGGATCTATTAAAAAGAACTCGTTCAGGTAACACTAAGAATTTTCAAGAAAGGATACAGAAATGAAACGTCAAAAAAGCATTCTTGTTTTGGATGATGAACAAGACATCGGCGAAATCATGTTAGATATTCTAAATCCGGTGTACCAAGAAGTCGTATTTTGTTCCTCACCAATTCGGGCCAAAGAGCTGGTTGCTGAGAGATCTTTTTCTATGATTTTGACTGACGTTCAAATGCCTGAACTGCCAGGCCCAGACTTTGTGAAATATGTTCGTTCGATGGGTAAAATTGACCCGATTATATTTGTGACAGGAAACGCGACGACCAGCGTTCTTTTGTCGGCATTGCGCTTAGGTGCATGCGATGTGGTTGAGAAACCATTTGAGCCACAAGATTTGCTGCAGACTGTCGAGCGCGCTTTTGAAATAGAGAAACGACGATACCAACTTTATGAAACTATATTTACGAAAAAAGATAATGAAAAATCTGTTGGTGGACAAAAACGGATGATCGGGTTGTTGCAAGTTGTAAACGGAAAGAAATAAATATTTAAAGGAAGTAACGTATGAGTCATTCAATCAGAAATCATAATTCGCATGCCGACAGCGGTAATCGGTATTTATGTTTTTCGTTGGGAAAAGAGAAATTTGCTATTCCACTTTTGCAGGTAAAAGAAGTAATTGCCAATACTGCGACCACGACCATTCCTCAGGCTCCGGCCTATTTTAAGGGAATTATGAATTTACGTGGACAGGTGATATCTGTGATCGACTTGCGTTCGAAACTGAAGATTGCCCATGCTGAAACAAGTTTAGAAACTACTATTGTAATTTTGGATATAAATGGTCTGTCGTTAGGGGTCATCGTTGACTCGGTCGACGCGGTATTAGCATATTCTGCAGACTCGATTAGCGATCCTCCAGATCATGACAACAGTATGAAAGCTGACTATATTGTTGGTGTCGCTCGAGAAAAAGATCATTTAACTCTGATACTGGATTTAAAACGGGCGCTAAACACTGATGATATGAAGTCACTAAGACTGCAGCAAAAAGCTACGGCTTAGCTATAAATTAACATGACCCATAACTGAATAGATGTTTGTGGTGATGATAACATCATTTGGTTCAAAAGCTTTCCATGAAAAATTAAACTTATCATCGGCTCATTCTCATTGACGTGCGGTCTTTCCAAAGTATTCGTGGATAGAGTAATTGATGTGAAGCCTTAAGGTCGTGAATGAATCGCGCCAAGTATAGGAGGCTATATGGATATGAAACATATTTTAGTCATCGATGATGAGCCTTATATGAGATCATTATTGATAGATTTGGTTTCTGATCTGAACGTCCAAATTGACGAAGCTGAAGACGGTGTTGCCGGTCTAGAGCGACTAAGAAGATGCCAATACCATTTAGTAGTAAGTGATATTAAAATGCCGAGGATGGATGGAATCGAGTTGTTTGAAAACGCTTTGAAAGAAAATATATTAACACCTTTCATTTTTTTAACGGGCTACAGTGACGATGAAAAGGTTTTAAAAGCTTTAAGGATGGGTGCGGCTGATTTTATTGCTAAACCATTTTTCCCAATAGAACTTTCTAATGTGATTGTAAGAATACTTGAACTTGGACAGCGCAGAATTGAATTGTCTCGTGAACTGATGGTATCTAGTCCGCATCTGTTCAAAAAGAAGTAGTGATAATTGTGAAATCGGCCTGAATCTCCTGATTCTTAGAAAAATACGTTTTGCACGGATGTTTTTTTTAGTCCTGCGTTTACCTCTGTTAAATTCCAAAAACTAGGCCCCACCCAGGGTGAAATGAATTCAGATGGATCGGTACAAGGCGGAACAATGGGTTTATCCGTTGGTGGCGGATGGGGAAAATTTTCGATCTATCTAGAGCCTGGACCAACGTCAATATAACAATATTATTAAATACCGATACTATCTACGTGGGATTATTCGGTTTATTAAGTTTTATGGCTCTACTTTTTTCTAATTATTCGCATGCAATGAATGACGCTTATTTTTTTGGTGGAGTGGAACACGATGAAAAGCAGGCAATATTTAAAACTGAATTTTCATTGCTGTTTGCGGGATCCGGTGCGGGCAAATGGAAAACTGAATATTTATATAGCGAAAACTCGGGAAAAACGGAGTCGTTTACTAGAGGCAACTTCCAAAAAACGTTAGATAAAATAAAAGAAAAATTGAAGGATCGTATTTCAGGCAAAGAAACTGGAGGCAAAGACGATCAGCTGCTATTGTATATATCTGCCCATGGCAATGAGCCCAAAAAAGACGATAAAACTCACACTGTGGAAGCTGCTGATGGTTCGGTGAGTATGGATGATTTACAAAGCATTGTAACCTTGGCTGAACAAGCCAAGGTGAAACTTGCTATAGTTAGTCAAAGCTGTAATTCTGGAAATATTTTAAAATTAGAAACAAACAATACATGTATCATTTCAGGCAGCGGTGAAAAAAGCGGTGCCTATTCAGGCGGTGCGGAATATTTCGCATTTGAAATTCAAGACGCTTTCAGAAAAGGAACCAGAAATGTTTCTCTAGAACAGGTTTTCCTAACCGCAAGGAAAAAGCAGGTGGAGACCGCAATTCCCATGATAAACACCGACGCTGGAAAAAAGGCTGCCGAGTTTTTAAAGAGCGTCGAACTATTTTTAACAACCACAAACGAGTTTCATTTACGCAATGTGAGTGCCTGTTCACAGGATAAAGCTATCTCCAAAAATTTTTTAGGAGTGTTAGATGTGTTGTTAAGAGAGCAAGTCAATGACCCAAAACTACGCAAAAGACTGATGAACCAGTTTCAGGAAATCGAAGTCCAAAAACATAAAATGAAATCCATATATCGTGCCTTGGCAAAACTGGAAAATAATCCCCCTTTGCTGTGTCAAAGGAAAATTACTGTAAAAAATAGTGCCCCTAAATTTCAGCACTACAGCCCAAAGTATGATGCGGAAGGAAATATTGTTACTAGTTTTAGTGATGACCAACCAGATGTGGAAGTTATCTACCATTTAAGGAAAAACAAAAGTCAAAAAAAGCGTAACGAAAAGTGTGAACCGTTTGTTGGTACCTACTGGGCCTACCTGAATATCGATCAGGTGATCGAAAATACGACGGATCCCGATATGCGCATGGTACTTTATCACTGGAAAGATGTTATAGACACGATCGAAGATAAAAAAGGTTTTAAAAAAATCCTTAATAATTCTATTCGCACTAAAAGCCAACTGGATGCCGCAATGTTATCTAAAGCTAAAGCCCTCGTCGCTAAAGAGAAAGAGGTGTTTCAAGAACTGTACTCTTATTTCAGATCCCAGGAATCGTCTAACGCTTGTTCTGAGTTTGTTCTGTAAATAAAACTCTTAAAGAGAGCGGGGTAAACTTTATATCTAGGGACAAAGTGTCCTACGTACTGACTTTTTGTCATAACCTCATATTTGAAACACAACCTAAGATGTTATGGGATCGACTTGATCTGGCATCTGCCGTGCTTATACAGCCTATAAATGAAGAAAAGATTTTGGGTCCTAGCTGTAGTTTCTATTTTGAGTATTCCGGTTTTAGTAGTTTATTTGTACAACGAAAAAAGTATTCAAATTGTCCATCCAAGTCGGGGGAACATCACCGAAGCGGTCTATGGTTTGGGGAAAGTAAAGTCGGACGATCGATTCGAAGTTATATCTGCTTTGATTTCCACAGTTACTAAGAGATACGTGAATGAAGGCGATATTGTTGAAAAAGGAATGCCTTTAATTGAATTAGACAACCACGCTGTATTCCGAGCCCCATTTAAAGGGACAGTGACGGCGGCGAATCGATTTGTCGGTGAGACCGCGATTCCCAATAGCCTACTTCTTCGGATCGAAAATTTACAAAAAAGATATATTGAACTTTCTTTAGAACAGCAGTCAACCCTTAGGGTTAAACCCGGACAAGTTGCTCGCGTTTCTTTTGAGTCACTGCGGGGAAATATATTAAGTGGAAAAGTAACTTCTGTTTTTCCTCGCGAAGATGAATTTATTGCGCGAATTTCCGTGGATGGCTTGGATCCATCGATCCTTCCCGGGATGAGTGCCGATATTACTATCGAGGTTGGTCGTATCGAAAATGCGTTGCTTATTCCGATTAATGCAATCTCCAATGGTTTTGTTACCGTTAGAAAAGGTAATCAGTGGAAAAAAATAAAACTAGAATTAGGACACATTGACGGACTTAATGCGGAAGTAAAAGGTAACTCCATTAATGTAGATGATGAAATTCGTTTAAGTAAGGGGAAGTAAATGTTTTTCTTATCTTGGCGACAGTTAATCTCTAAAAAAAAACAAACATTTCTTATTTTAGTCGGTGTCAGCCTAGGCACAACTTTATATATAGCCATTGCGGGACTTCAGTTGGGAACGCGACACTATATGATGGAACATCTTTTAAATAATACATCCCATATTTTGGTTTCCGGTGCGGAGCGTATGATCGAAGAAGAAGAGGTTCGAAACGAATTTTTTAGTGCAGAAGCCAATGTTCGATGGGTTCTGCCGCCGTTTGGGAAAAGGGAAGAAGTACGTCTTGAAAATTATCAAGGATGGTACCAGCGATTTATGTCTGATACAGACGTACGTGATTTTTCGCCACGTTTGACAACCAATGCGATTCTATCCAACGGGCTTTTTACAGCGTCGGTAGGCTTAATCGGAACTATTCCCGAACGCCAGGCACGTACCACGTCGGTGGAAAGTTACATGAAGGAAGGTAAATTTACAGACCTACAATCAGGGGCAAATAATATTATTATCGGTAGCAAAGTAGCCCAAAACCTGGGGGCGAGGGTGGGCCAAATCATAAACGTCAGCACCGGACGTAGTTCTATGCGGGGGTTTAAAGTCGTTGGCATATTACATTTTGGTAGCGATCAAATTGACAATTCCATAGCCTTTGCTGAACTAAGCCACGTTCAAGTATTGACTAAGAGTCCAGGACGAGTAAATGAAATTGCGGTTGCATTATTTGATATCGATAATGCGAATCAAAAAGCGGCAGAATGGAAAATGTTAGGAACAGATAAAGTTCAAGATTGGCAAGAGGCCAACAAAATGTTTTTAGAAATCATCAATGTCCAAGATTACACTCGATATTTTATTACTGTGACCATTTTAGTGGTGGCAGCGTTCGGCATATATAATGTTCTAACAATTATGATTAATCAAAAACGAAAAGAAATAGCAATTTTACGTGCTATTGGATACGGTCCTCAACGTATTTTGCAGTTAGTGGTATATCAAGGCCTGCTGATGGGTTTTTCTGGTGGGGTATTAGGAGTTTTGTTAGGTTTTTTGTTATGCCTGGTCATTGCGAATATCAATTTAAATATTGAACTAGGAGGCAGTCACCATTTGCTGGTGGATTTTAGCCTACAAACCTATGTTGTTGGCTTTTTAGCGGCCAATGTAGCGGCTCTTTTCGCATCCTATTTTCCAGCGCATTTAGCTAGTAAACTATCGCCGATGGATATTATCAGGAGTGATGGATGATCCGATGTCAAAAACTTACGAAGGAATTCGGTTCGCCGCCACAGCGTATTTTACATTCGTTAGATATAGAAATTAAGGATGGTGAGTTTGTTTCCATTTCGGGCAAATCAGGAAGCGGAAAAAGCACACTGTTATATATTATCAGCACCCTTGATAGTCCAACCCAAGGTTCCGTTGAAATCGATGGTAAAAATGTATCCCAGATGAATTCGGATGACGTTCATTTATTTAGAAATAAAGAAGTGGGGTTTATATTTCAGTTCCACTATCTACTTCCCGAATTGACGGCAATGGAAAATATTTTACTTCCTGCCCGTAACCTTAACTGCATGTCGGAAAAAAAAGATCGTGCGAATGAATTATTAGATCAACTGGGATTGTCAGGTAGAGGAAATAGTTATCCGTCACAGATGTCGGGTGGAGAGCAGCAAAGAATTGCAATCGCACGCGCCTTAATTTTGAACCCAAAATACATTTTCGCTGACGAACCAACGGGAAATTTAGATACCGAGAACGCGGAAATAGTAATGAATCTGTTGAAACAAGTTAATCAGTCGGGAACAACCGTGTGTTTAGTAACCCACGATCCTGATTATGCGGCTATGGCGTCACGGGCAATCTATCTTCGTGATGGTCGACTGGCGTCTGCTACTTAACCAGAATTAAAAATGTCGAGGTCTGCATGTCTGAAAAAAATTGTCGAGTAGTATTAACGGGAGGCCCAGGCGGCGGAAAAACCACGGCCGCGGATTTATATCGCAGGGAAATTGGTGATGAGGTGGTGATAGTTCCTGAAGCAGCCACGTTACTATATTCGGGGGGATTTCCTCGTGGTGGTGAAAATGGTGTTCGGCGCGCTACTCAACGTGCAATTTATCACGTACAACTAAATTTGGAAGATGCTCAATCGGCTCACTATCATAGCCGCGTTTTACTTTGCGACCGTGGTACGGTGGATGGGGCAGTGTACTGGCCTGATACACCTGACCAGTTTTTTAAACATTTGGGAACGACTCTAGCTAAAGAACTTTCTCGTTATGATGCCGTTATTTTTTTTGAAACGGCAGCTGTCGGTGGGATTTCCATCGAGGGAGGTAATCCAACCAGGATTGAAACCATAGAACAGGCTCTTCAAATCGATTCGAAATTGAAAGCACTATGGTCCCAGCACCCCAACTTTGTATTCGTTCCCCATGAAAAGTCATTTATCAAAAAGGTCAATACAGGACTGCAGAAACTAGCCGAAATCGTAGCGCAGCAGCGACCAAAATAGTCTGGCCTCTATAACTCTACCCGTGTGGATTCTGTAAGCGAGTTTAAAATTTGCCGGTAGGGAGTGTTGTCCATGATCTGGCGAATGATATTCGCCATTTTTTTTGCAGTAAAATTAAATTCTTTTTCCATTTTAAGAGAAATATATCGTGGATGTCGAATCCAAATATTTGTTTTAATTGCATCATCTGTTGGCGATAGCAGTTCTAAAACCCAATCGTATCGTTCCGTTTCTGTTTTTAACGTACTATGTATATTATCGAAAAAAGATTCCACACTTTCAGGCCAGTATCTAAACACATCCAGTGTGCTGCCATCACAAATAACAATTTTGCCGTCAGATCCCAAACTGACAATCTCTTCTAACTCTTTTTGGAAAAAAAAGAGGGCGCGTTGATAGTGTTTAAATGCATCCATATTTTTTGTTTCTGGAATTGACTCTTTTTTAATTATTTCAAATTTGTCAGGAACCAAAGTTACTTCTTCGGGATACTGAAATTGTAAAATGTGTACTAAAGTTGTTTTTCCTAAATTGGGTTGTCCGACAATGGCAAGTTTCATAAGGCCCTCGATGTTATAAAATATAATAAACTCTATTTATAGATAGCAACGGTGGTGCCATCTGGTTGTACCAATCCAGTAGGTGGATATCGCCGCGCACATAAAAAAAATTTCGCAGTGACTGAAACTTGTGACAATTTGGCACGCCAAGAGATTCCTATCTCGACATCTATTATATACGCTATTTAAGTTCAGCAGCGCTTAAAATTGTCACAACAGATACGTGATTTTTAATGAATAGACGGTCAGATGAAAAATATATTAAGTAACTTTATGTATTAATCCACTTTTTTAAAAACAAAAAAAATCAATTTGCTTTTCATCTGATGAAATTTGTAAAACATTTTAACTTGAATCAATTTTGTGAGGATTGTTTATATGCGTACATCTAAATCAAAAAAAATGCAGGCTATCCTTAAAACTATGGATTCCATTGCTTGGTCTAATGCTAATGTTCTTATTACGGGTGAAACAGGAACTGGAAAGGAATATGTCGCAAAATATATTCATCAATCTGGTGACCGTGCTAAACAAAATTTTGTATCGATCAACTGCGCTGCGATTCCTGAAGCACTTTTAGAGTCCGAGCTCTTTGGATATAAAAAAGGTGCATTTACTGGTGCGTATGCCGACCAAATAGGTTTAATAGAAAGAGCAAATGGCGGCACCGTTTTTTTGGATGAAATTGGTGATATGCCAATGTCTTTGCAGGCCAAGATCCTTAGGGTGTTGCAAGAAAGAAAAGTTCGACCAGTCGGTAGCAGCACAGAAAAACCTGTCGATTTCAAATTGATTTCTGCCACCCATAAAGATTTAAGAACTGAAATTGAAAATAGTCGCTTTCGCGAAGATTTATTTTATAGGCTTAATGTTATCCCTATCAACTTGCCTCCCCTTAGACAGCGGCGTGAGGATATTCCGAATCTAATAAACAAATTTGCCTCACATTTTTCAGAAAAGTATGGTCTTCCTATGCCTAAGTTTACACCGCAAACTATAGAAGATCTTTGTCAGCGCCGATGGCCAGGAAATATCCGTGAGCTAGAGAATTTAGTTGAACAGGTTACTGTGTTGCAAAATAAAGAAAGCGATTTTGTGCAGGTTCATGATTTACCTAGAACTATCGACGAATGCGGGCACAAAGGTATTAAATATGTTTTTGAGAACCTAAACGAACTGCCGTCTTTGACAGAACTTTCAAATCAGTATGTGGATTTTGTTTTAAAACATGTGAGTTATCATCAAGGTAATGCAGCGGCAATTTTAGGAGTCAGCAGACGCACGATATATCGGAAAATCCACAAAGAAATTTTGGATTTTACTAGTTAAGTAGTTTGAACTAGCTGATAGTGAAATCCTACCGGCCTATAGCACTCGATAAAGACATTTTGGCATCTTGGTTTAAATTGGATAAAATCGCGAGCAACTTGCTTTTGGGAGTTTTTACGAAATCCTTTTTTATCCAATTGACCACGACCTTTTTAAGATTTGCATTCATTGAGGCACTGACTTTTCCCATAAATCCTGGTTCAGCCAGTATAGTCAAATTGAGGAAGTGATTTTGCCGTCTTTCTTCTTCCAAATACAATGCGATTTTTTTTGCGAACTGTTTGGCCGCGATTTCGTGGGGATCACTGCGTTTGGGGTGAGAATAGCGGACGGTAGACATGCGACCAATTGTTTTTTGTTCATGTCCTGCTTGTTTGCGAACAAGCGATCGATTTCTTTCCCGGCCCAATGGATTCTGAAGTGTCACGATTTCTTTCAAAGAATTTTCGCTATCAACTTCTGAATAAATTTTTACTGTGTTTTGATTCATAATTGCAAACCAAGGTTTTTGCATATTTACCTCTCTGTTCTATTTATGGTTCAGCAAAGTCTATTCCAGTTCGATTGAAAGCACGCGTTCGTATTGTGTTTATAAGGTAAGAAAAGTTGTCTTGATAAATGACTTTTTGTCTCAAATATTTAATGGCGACAGTTTTGAATTAACTTAAAATTGGTCCGGTTGATGCATTGTCGACTGTGGAATGTCCGAATCAATTCGATTCGTGCCAATTAAATGGAGGAAAAAATGAAAACAGATTCACAAATTCAAAATGACGTGATTCAAGAATTAAAATGGGATCCAAGTGTAACTCACGAACACATTGGTGTAACCGTCGATGATGGGATTGTTACATTGTCAGGAACAGTACCAACATATATTGAAAAATGGGCGGCCGAAAAAGCAGCGCAGAAGGTGGCCGGTGTCAAAGCAGTCGTTGAAAAAATCGAAGTTAAGCTGGCCAGCTCCACCGAACGTGATGATAAAGCGTTGGCTAAAGCAGTTGTACAACAATTTAAATGGAACGTACAAGTGCCAGACCAATTAATCAAAACCAGTGTTGAAGATGGTTGGGTCACCCTAACAGGTGAAGTTGAATGGGATTTTCAACGAAATGCTGCCGCTAAGTGTATTCGCGCCTTAAGTGGAGTACGCGGTGTTTCTAATGATATTACTATCAAAGTTAAAAAAGTTCAGCCTGAAGTCATCAAACAAAAAATCGAGGAAGCTCTGAGACGCGAAGTCGAACGGGAAGCACAAAAAATTAAAGTCGACGTGAATGGAAGTAAAGTCACTTTATCTGGAGATGTTCATTCTTTCCGTGAAAAATGGGATGCTCGAGGTGCCGCATTAAGCGCACCTGGGGTAACGACTGTAGAAAATAATTTACAAATATCACCCTATTAGACATCGCGAGTTCATTTCAAGCGGTGTAAGGAGACTTCTTTGATACTGGAAAACAGAAAACAAGCCGGACACTTGTTAAGTGAGCGGCTTGTTAAATATAAAGGTACAGATTCCTATATACTGGCGCTCCCTCGTGGTGGAGTGCCAGTCGCCGCGGAAATCGCATCAACTCTGGGCTTGCCTTTGAATATTCTAGCCGTTAGAAAAATTGGCGCGCCTTTTCAGCAAGAAATGGCAATTGGTGCCGTTTGTGAAAATCGCGATCCTATTTGGATGCATTCCATCTTGTCCAAGTTGGGGCTGCAACCCGACGATATGGGGAAGGCGGTCATTAAGGAAAGAAATAAAATACGACAGCAAATTGAAATTTTTCGTCATGGACGATCGTTAGAGAATCTATCTAATCGCAATGTCATATTAGTCGATGACGGACTGGCTACAGGTGCGACTCTATTCGCTGCTATCGATTACATAAAGGAAAGTGGTGCTAGAAAAGTAATTGTCGCAGTGCCCATAGCGGCTGAAGGTTCATTGGAAAAAATCAAACTGCGAGTAGATGATTTCGTTGCTCTTAAAATAGTAAAGAACTTGGGCTCCGTCGGTGAATGGTATCATGATTTTTCCCAAGTTTCGAATGCCGAAGTCGCGATGACTCTAGACAAGTTTACAATATAAATCTAGTTTATCAGTTGTGATGTTTCGACAGCGATCGATTTAGCAGGTAGGCCCCTTTCCCGCGGCCTATTTGCTTTGGGCTTATGAAAGATAAGCACAGGACATTTCGCTAGTAGTAGAATGTCTCTAACCGTTCCACCCAAAATAGCTTGAGATAATCGACCTTGATGGCTAGACAAAGCGATCAAATCAAACGATTTTTTCGAAGCTATTTCAAGAATGTCTTGGGCTAACGATTTTTTCTGTGCTTGAACTATTGAATCACATTTAACCCCTTGATCTGTTAAATTATCTGCTAAGTGAGTTAATTCTCTTTCATTGGCTTTTTCTGCTTCTTGCATCATTTTTTTCCACTCCAGAGCCAACGAGAAATCAGCGTAACTTGGCACAAACAAGCTTGGATTTTCAAGTTGATTAAACAATGTAATTTTTGATTTTAATGGTTTAGTCATCGTGGCTAAGTTTTCTAAAGCCAGCTTTGAATCACGAGAAAAATTGGTTGGGAAAAGGATGGAGCTAATTTTCTTGGAAGGGCGAGCCGCATGATTAAATAAAAGCACGGGGACTCGTGATGTTGCCACCAATGTTTCGGCAAATCCGCCCAATCGAAATGGATTCCATGTTTTTTTTGCTCGTGTATTGGCGAAAATAACTGACGTATTTGATTTTTCGGCATAGTCGGATAGCACCGAGGCCATCTCGCGATTAGACAGACTTTTTGCGAAAACAACATGCGCAGGAAGCAAATTTTTTACATTGGCTTTCTTTAAATAGGAATTTAAAGTTCTATAGGCATGGTCTTCAATTCCTTTGGTCCAAAGGTCCCTCAAATTTGTATAGTAGTCTGCTGTTGATTGAGAAAAAACCGCAACCGGCTGAATTTGACATTTCAGCCGCTTAGACCAAATTTTTAACTCCCTTATAATATTTTTTGCGTCTTGTGGATGTCGCATAGGATCTATCGCCCATATAATTTTATTTTTTGAATTCATTCTATCTCCCGGTGATTTTGGTATTTTTTTAATACCGATATGAAAATTATTAATTGCAAGGCGGAAGCCAGCTTCATTGCCAAAAAAAATAAGTCCGCAGTTAACACAGGACTAAGTGGCTCATTTATTTGACAGAAAGTCTCGATATCGGTTTTGTCGTTCGCTGTTATCTAAAACACGTGGAGGTTCCATCGATGGCATTCACCTTGCTAAAGCATTCACCTTGCAAAAGGTTGCTTACGCGAAGAGAGGTACACATCGGAAAGGAAGGACAATGTTAAAATTATTGATAGTAGGTCTGGTTAGTTATTTTGTTATTGAATCATTCGCATTGGATAAAGTTCCAGCGCAAGATGCGGATTCTAGATTGGCACATATCGAGATGCACAAAAAAATGATGGCGGCTCATCAACAAGCAGCCGAGTGTTTGAAATCTGGCAAACAAGAAGAGGATTGCAGGGAAATTTTCCAAAAAATGTGTCTTGAAGCTAACGGACACAGAAAATGTGGACCTTGGATGATGAATCAGATGAACAAAAAAGACGTAAAAAAGAAAAAGTAAATTGGAGAAAATATGAAAGCAGAATGTCATTGGAATGGGAAAAAAAATTTTATTACTAATATTAATGGCTTCAAAGTACACATCGATGTGTCGCTCCCTCTGGGAATGGAAAAAATCCCGACCATCAAACAACTTGTACTGGCTTCATTTTGTGGGCGGGCAGGCATGTTTGTTATTAACATGCTAACACGAAGTCAGAACAGACCTTCTAAGTTTAGAATCGACGCTGATTCTAGAATTTCTGAATCCTATCCTTATGAATTAAAGGAAATAAAATTGAAATATTTTATTGAGGGTGACTGCAGTCCTGACGTAGCTAACGAAGCTGTCGTTGTATCCCAAAATCGATACTGCGCCATCAGTGCCATGGTTTCTCAGGGTACCTCTATCGATTATGAAATTTGGTTAAATAACCGTCGAATCACAGGCGCAGAATATTTAGCACTTCCGTTTGCATCGCGGATGAATGACCAGGTAATGTACTATGAAGCCTAATCATGGCCAAATTTGGCCATTAGAGCAGAAGGAAAGTATCGAATTTGAGGAACTAAGTGGCGATATAGCCACCCTTGGTATGAGGATGTTACTTAGAAGAGTCTTGTCAGTGGAAAAACAAAAACAGCGATCAGAATTAGAAATTGATTTTTCTGCACAATTGGAATCTGCCGTGATTTATCGAATGCGTATGCAGAAAATGACTGGCCGTTTTGAATAATGAATTGAATAAAGAACCTGTTTGGGGTGGAGGCTGATTGAGTAACTCGCATACTTTAGATACCGACTATGAATCGCTTAAACAAGTTCAAAATCATGAAAAATTTTGCAGTTGGACTTGGGATATCGCAAATGACAGCCGTCAATGGTCCGATGAAATATACAAAATAGTAGGAGTTCAACCAAAGAGTATTGAACTCAAACCGGAATATATTTGGGAGTTTATCCATGTTGATGACAGGGAAAGAGTAAGGAATGCCGTTAACGACTCTCTTAAAGACGGAAAACCCTATAATATTGAATACCGTATTATTCGAAAAGATGGCGTTGAAAGAATTGTTCATGCCGTTGCGGATGTGTATTTCGACGATAAAAGCCATCCAGCCAAAATGGTAGGTACTCTGTACGATGTGACCGATAGTAAAAAAAACATCGATAAAATATTTGAATCTGAACAAAAATTTCGAGGTTTGCTGGAAACGGCTTATGACCCAATTATTATTGTGGATGAAAAAGGAAAAATTGAGTTTGCGAATAGGCAAACTAAAAACACATTAGGCTATAGTTCGGAGGAGCTGATGGGGCAGCCGGTTGAAGTTTTAGTTCCAGAATGGCTTCGGTTAAATCATCAAAATAAACGAGAAAACTATATGAAGAATCCTTTGTCGCGACCCATGGGGCATAGTCTTAGTTTGGCAGCCAGGCGAAAAGACGGCAGTGAATTTCCTGTGGAAATTTCTTTATCGCCGTTTAAAACTAGGCGCGGAACAATTGTCACAGCGTTTATTCGTAATATGACCGATATTCGGCGTGCAGAAAATCAACAGAAGTTTTTGGCAGAGACTAGCCAGTTACTGAGTGAAACGATGGATTTGCAAGAGCGCATTCATCTTATTTCGGACCAGGCGGTACCGACGTTAGCAGATGTTTGTGCGGTGTACATTCATGATTCAGCAAAACTGAATTTAAAGGCGGTGGCTCATAGCCCAAACCTGGATGCAGAGCATGTCCGAAATTTAGTACAAAATGGTTGTTTTTTTAAAGATGATAATGGATTGAGTTTCACCTCAATTGCTAAAACTGGTGTACCTAAACTGATCGATCATATTAATGATCAAGTGTTGAAAGAAGTTACTTCTAGCGATGAAAACTGTGAACAGCAATTAAAAGGTCTGCATGTTCAGTCTTTGATTGCAGTGCCCATGCAGGCCAGAGGGCGAACGATTGGGGTCATTTGTTTTATTCGGTGTAAGCCGTTAAATTACACTGAAAAAGACTTGGGTTATTTAAAAATAGTGGCCGAACGAGCGGCATTTGCTTTGGACAATGCAAGGCTATATAAAGAAGCGCAAGATGCCATACGCCTACGAGAAGATGTGTTAGCCGTTGTTTCCCATGATCTAAGAAATCCACTTGGAATTATTCATGGATTTAACGACCTTTTAGCCGAAAGCTTTCGAAATTCAAAAGATCAACAGAGGGAAGAAAACTTTACGGAAGCGATTGGTAGATCCCTTAGGCATATGGAGCGACTTATTGGCGATCTGTTGGATTTCGCAAAGATTGAATCGGGAACGTTCACTATCGAGGCAAAACCTTATCAGATTGGTAAATTGTTCTGGGAAAGTGCCGAGCTAGTAAAAAGACACGCAGATGAAAAAAAAATCCAAATTTTCCCCAAATTTTCTCCGTCCTTATCGGAAATAATGTGTGACTCTGATCGCTTAAAACAGGTTTTTATGAATCTACTTGGGAACGCGATTAAATTTTCTCCAGTTGGTGGTGTTATCAAAGTGGGTGCGAAAGAAACACCGGTTGGAATCGAATTTTCGGTAACAGACACGGGACCGGGAATACCTACAGAAAACCTACCGCATATTTTTGATCGTTATTGGCAAGCGAAAGAAACCGCTAAGCTGGGGACAGGTCTAGGGCTTTCTATTGCGAAGGGGATAGTAGAAAGTCACGGTGGCAAGATATGGGTAAAAAGCATGATGGGTGCAGGTACGACCTTCTATTTTACCATTCCCAGAAATAGAGCCCTTAAGGTCAAGGTACCATACTCAAAAGAAATCAAGAACGTCGAACTGAGGTTACATTAAGATGGAGATTGCTATCGCATACTATTCCGATAACGGACAAATTAAAAGGATTGTAGAAAGTATTAAACAATACATCGTTTCCCTTGGGGTACATCAAAACAATATTCATGAAATTGATATTTGCGACGAATACGCTTTTAAAGATTTATCGCATAAAACAGATCATTTAATTATAGGGTGTCCTTTTTATTTTGGACGTATTCCAAAGAAAATGAAAGATTGGATAGAAAGGAACAAGTTACACCTGGCTGGAAAAGACGTTTCGGTGTTTAAGGTCAGTCTTACTGAGGATAGTTCCTTGAAAGAGGGAAAAAAAAATGATCTACAGAATTTTCTGTCAAAAAATTTAAGTGCCACGCCAAAGTTGCAAGTTTCGTTTATCAGTGATCTTAGATTCGGCAGATATGGTAAATTTTTGAATTTTCTTTTGGATACCACGCGACGATCGGGTGGTTCAGTAAACGACCACTATACAGATTACGAAGCGGAGAACAGGAATAGGGTAAAAGAATTTGTAGAAGGAATATGGAAGCAACTTCATAGATCTCGTTTTGAGAAAACTAGAAGCTATGGTCCGACATTCGAGTTCCGTGAAGACTTTACTCCGAACTAAATATTTTAGGTTTTATTAACTTGTTCATGAGTTTACTTAGAATTTTTGGACGTCGTAGAGAATGAAAAAAAGGAGGAGCTCTGAAACAGGATGGAATGAAAATCTAGATCTTAAATTGAGAATCTCATAATTGGAATTTTGTTTTTAGATCGAATATACCGATTTAAACAAAAAATAGTAGAGCCGTCAGAATTGTCTTTATTTATTGCCCCAAAATCTCTGACAATAGAAAGAGTAGTACTGGCAAGGGGAAATACAGATGTATACACTTTATAAAGCTATACTGTTTGTCTTGTTTATAGTTTCGATTGCTTTGTTTCAAAATTGTAGTAATGGGTTTTCTTTGCAAACGTTCGATTCGGCATCCGTTCAATCTGACTCTGCTGGGACTTCGTCTAGTTCATCTAATAATTCAAGTTTACCCCCGTTGGCGCCTGCAGAAAGCTTATCTGAATGCTTGAAGAGTGTTACGGATCTTTCTGTAACAACAAGTGGCAATGGTTTCATGCGAGTAGAAAACATTGGCCCTTGGAACTATCAACCTGTTTATCCTAGTCAGTCGGCTTGTGCTGTTGGGGAAGGTACTGTGTATAATGTCGGCCCTGGGAAAACGTATTCGTCTCCTAAGACAGTGCCGTGGTTTAATATCAAGCCGTGTGATGTGGTGAACATTCATTATAGTTCGACACCATATCGTGATATAATTTACTTTTCCATGAGAGGCGAAAAGAATAGATGGATCATTGTTCGAGGTATCCCGGGACCGAATGGTGAGAAGCCAATCTTTGACGGCGACAATGCTGTTATGCCAAATGATTCAAGAGTTAATCCGAACGTAGATGCCGCTGGATTATTTATCGTATTCAAACCGTCTTCGGACGTTGCGCGTGCTAATGATTATAAACCTGGCTATTTGCAAATAGATGGTTTCACATTTCAAAATGCTCGTGCTCCAGCAATGGTAACTGCGGCTTCAGGAGAACGTCGGCAATGGGGATCTTTTAGTTCTGGATTGTATGTGACGGGTGCAGATTTTGTTGCGATCACAAACAATGAGTTTAAAGGCAATGGTTTAGGTCTTTTTGCTAACTCAAACGATGCCGGTAATGCATTGCAGACGGTGAGTCTTTTAGTAAGAGGCAATTACTTTCATGACAATGGTAATCCCGCTAGCTTTAGCGAACATAACTCGTACACGGAAGGTATCGGAACGATTTATGAGTATAACTATTTTGGACCATTGGTGGATGGTTCATATGGTGACAATATTAAAGAAAGATCTTCGGGCGTTTTATTTCGCTATAACTATATTGAAGGCGGCGCAAACTTAATTTCTCTGAGAGATCCTGAATCTAACGGTGCTTATGAAGCTGCTCAGAAAGATGCTTGGGGCGAGCGCATGGTGACGGCTGCGTTTATTTATTCAAATATTTTTGTAATTAGAAAAGATACTTCTAATATGATTGGTCACGGTGATGCCACTCACGGAACCAATGCCCAATATCGCGAAGGAAATATATATTTTTATGGGAACAGGGTTATTGGCCGAGTGAATAATTCTCCGTTCTGGTTTAATAATGCCTACTATGAAAAGTCAGGAATACCGTTGTTTGCGCTAAGTAACACGCGCGCTCCGACTACGGTGGTGGCTCGTAACAACCTATTTGATGTACGAAGTTATACCTCGGATTCGTCTTCAGCTGCTTTTTCAATTTTCTATTATCAAGGGCGAGCTGATTTCGAATCGAATTGGATCAATTCAGCGTTTTTACGAACATACGTAGATACTAAACCCGCGGATAGTATGCTGGCTGTGGGTGATTTATTTGATGGTGTTGGTGTTACGTCATTAACACCGAGTCTGGGTGTCAATCCAGGCTTTGTTGATGAAGCAAATGGTAATTTCCTGACAACCGCAAGTTCACCATTTGCGTCTCTTAATGCCGCTTTGCCGACAGCCGTTAATAAGCGTTGCCTTATGCCTGCTGGAAATCCTGTCGTTAAACATTAAGAACTGGCCCCTTACTTTGCATTTGGAATAGTATTTGTTTAAGG
>TARA_B110001454_G_C12723272_1_pt1 | contig 41896 bp, 38 predicted proteins | sample TARA_B110001454 | Tara Oceans TARA_B110001454 (sample SAMEA4397004) | marine metagenome | biome: Polar Biome; feature: [MES] marine water layer (ENVO:01000295) within the mesopelagic zone...; material: water (ENVO:00002006), including particulate matter (ENVO:01000060) such as...... | reverse complement strand
AGAATTTAGCTTCTTGGCCGCAAGCTAAGGAGCCAGTTCTATTTGCATAGCCTTTGCAGCGCCTAAACGATAACATGTCGGTATGCCTGAATTGCCTGAAGTCGAAGTCTTGCGTCGTGATTTATTAACTCGAATGCCGAAACCGTCGCGCATTCGGTGTATTCGATTTTTATCTCCGAAATTAAGAACCCCCTTGGAAATGCCGAAATCGATGATAGGAAAATCGCTGCATGTGAATGATATTGAACGGAGGTCCAAGTTTTTGATTTTTCGTTTGGATGAGGGTGTTTTGATCAGTCACCTCGGAATGAGTGGGTATTGGAGGGTTGAAACTCAGCGCTCTGAAATCAAGCATGACCACGTGATAATCGAGTGGGAAAACGGGGGGTTGTGGGTTTATAACGACCCGCGTCGTTTTGGTGTTTTCGAATTTTACCCAGACCTCAGTAAAGTAAAATGGTTTATCGAGCTAGGGCCCGAGCCATTCGCGGACGAATTTTTAGGGTCGTCGATGATCGATAAAATACGCCGTTCAGATCGAGCGATTAAGTCCATCATTATGGATGCTAAAGTGATGGTTGGAGTTGGAAATATTTATGCTAGCGAAGCTCTTTTTAGAGCGGGCATCAATCCCTTTAAAACCGGCAAACGCGTTAGTTCCAAGCGAATCACGCGATTGCTTTTTTCAATACGTGAAATACTCTCAAAAGCGATCGAAGGCGGCGGCTCTAGTATCCGCGATTATGTGCATGCTGGTGGTGAAAAAGGGCACTATCAAAACGAGCATTTAGTCTATGGTCGTAGTGGTGAAATGTGTTCTCAATGCTCTTCAAAAATTCAGACCAAAAAAATTCAAGGACGAAGTACGTTTTGGTGTCGACGATGCCAGTCCTAATTCATGTATAAATAAATCTTGTCATTTTTATTTTTTTATTTGAACATTATTCAGTGTGTAACAATTAATTACTAATTACAAAAGGATGTATATGAAGTTACTTATGGCTATCTCATTAATCGCATTAACATTAACAACTGGTTTTACGTGCGCGAAAAACCCACCGGAAGCAGCTAAACAAGAAGCTCCAGCGGCAGATCCAGCAGCGCAACCTTCACAAGAGCAAATGGCTCAACCAGCTACTGATGGTGGCGCGGCAGCGACTCCTCCAACTGAAGCTCCTGCGCAAATGCCTCAACCAGTTGAAGGCGAAAAACACTAGTACTCATTCCTCCTCAAGGAACCTTGAGAAATTTCGAAAGCCTGGATCACGTCCAGGCTTTTTTATTTTGGTGATCCCGTCTTGCCTATCACTTCCTTTAAAGATCTAATATTAGAATAAATTATCTATCGCTGTAAGGAAGGAATCTTATGGAATTTTTTGGATTTTTGCAGTCGTTGACTGGCTGGAGTATCCTCATTGGGTTAGTTGTGGCTTTGATGTTGGGTTTCGCGGGTGCGCCGCTGATCATATGGGCCGTTGCTACATTGCTATTTTTAGTGGGCTTAGGCGTTGATTACATTTGCATCAGTGTTGTTGCGGTGATTTTTGCGATCTTCGTAATCAAGCCGATTCGTGCAAATATCATCACAGCACTGGTGATGAGTTTATTTAAAAAACTAAAAATCATGCCCGAAATTTCGCAAACAGAAAGAACAGCACTGGATGCCGGTGTTGTTTGGGTAGAGAAAGATTTATTTTCTGGCAAACCCGATTTTGAAAAATTAATGAAAGAGCCGTATCCAGAATTAACGGCCGAAGAAAAAGCCTTCATCGATGGCCCCGTAGAAAAATTGTGTAAAATGTGTGAGCCGTGGAAAGTATGGCGCGATAAAGAACTTCCAAAAGAAGTTTGGGATTTCGTAAGAAAAGAAAAATTCCTAGGTATGATCATTCCTAAAGAGTACGGTGGCCTTGGATTTTCGGCATTGTGCCACTCGGAAGTCATCATGAAAATCTCGTCGCGCTCGCTATCGTTAGCGATTACGGTGATGGTTCCAAACTCACTAGGTCCTGCCGAGCTTTTAGTTCACTACGGAACTGAAAAGCAAAAAGAACATTACTTGCGCCGTTTAGCGGCCGGTTTAGAAATGCCTTGCTTTGGTTTGACAGAGCCAATGGCAGGATCGGATGCGGGTGGTATTACATCTGCCGGCGTGGTCTTCAAGGGCCAAGATGGTAAATTAAAATTAAAACTAAATTGGAATAAACGTTGGATCACACTGGCAGCTGTTAGCTCGGTGATTGGTTTAGCATTCCGCCTTCGCGATCCTGAAAATTTATTAGGTAAAGGCGATGACGTTGGTATCACATGTGCATTGATTCCAGCGAACACTCCGGGTGTGGTAGTTGGTCGTCGTCATGATCCGCTGACAATTCCATTCCATAACTGTCCGACTCAAGGGCACGATGTCGTAGTTGACCTTGAAGAGTGCGTGGTAGGTGGTGCCGCTGGTGCGGGTGAAGGCTGGAAAATGTTGATGGAATGTCTAGCTGCCGGCCGCGGTATCTCATTGCCAGCGCAAGCCACAGGCGGATCGAAATTAGTCACTCGAGTTGTGTCAGCACACTCGGTAGTTCGACGTCAATTCGGCGTTAGCATCGGAAAATTTGAAGGGGTTGAAGAACCTCTAGCGCGTATCACGGCCAGCACGTATGCGCTGGAAGCAATGAGACGTTACACGTTAGGTGCTTTAGATAAAGGTATCAAACCACCAGTTATCACGGCGATTCAAAAATATTATTCAACTGAAATGGGTCGCGAGGTAATCAATGACGGTATGGACATCATGGGCGGTGCCGGAATTTCTTTAGGCCCCCGTAACTTGTTAGCTGAAATATACGTGGCAACTCCAATCGGGATCACTGTTGAGGGTGCGAACATTTTGACTCGTACATTAATCGTGTTTGGACAAGGGGCTCTTCGCGCTCATCCGTTTGCTTACCAAGAAGTGATGGCAATGGAAGCGAACGATTTGAAAAAATTCGACGTCGCATTCTGGGGCCACATGGGTCACATCGTAAGAAATTTATGCCGCTCGATCGTGTTATCGTGGACGCGCGGTTATTTAGCGTTCTCACCAAGTTGTCATCCACAAATGAAAGTCTACTTCCGCCGCTTACAATGGGCATCGGCAAGTTTCGCGATTCTTACTGACGTAGCGATGGGTGCACTAGGCGGCGATTTAAAACGCCGTGAAAAAATCACGGGCCGTTTTGCTGATATATTGGCTCATATGTACATGGCCACTGCGGTTCTAAGACGTTTTGAAGCTGATGGTCGCAAAGAAGAAGATTTAAGTGTTGTTCATTACAATTTGAAATTAAATATGGCTAAAATCCAAGAAGCCTTCGACGGTTTATTTGACAACTTGAAAGTCCCAGGCCTGCGCTGGTTCTTAAAAGGTTGGATCGGAGCTTGGTCACGTATCAACTCGCTAGGCAGCCAAGCCAGCGACGGTTGGTCACACGCGATTTCTAGCAAAATCCTTGAAGACGGCGATTTCCGCGAGCGTTTGACGACTGGTATTTACATGCCAAAAGAAAAAGGCCAACAAATCGAACGCTTGGAAAATGCATTCAAAATTGTTCTAAAAAGCGAAAACGCAGAAAAGAAAATCAAAAAAGCAATTCGCGAATCAGTGTTGCCTAAAAAGAAAATCTTCGAATTATTAGAGGAAGCCAAATCTAAAAACGTTATCACCGACGAAGAATTACGCTTAATCAAAGAATCTGACTCAGTTCGATTCGACGCCATCCTAGTGGACGACTTCGACGAAGACCAATACCACAACAGAAAAGACTATCCATAAGAAGAGCGGGTACCTCCTAACATTCTGGTACCCGGCGTGTCTAACGCTGCGGGTACCAGAATGTTAGGAGGTACCTTTTTTATGGTTCTCCGAATGCGTCGACGGCTGAGGTTTTGAATTTTTGTATGTAGGGTGTGTCTACGAAAATTGGGTTTTCTTTTTGTTTTTTGTTTGCGTAGACCGCTCTTAGGTTTTTCAGGTTTGTCTTTAATTCTTTCCAGTCTGTGATTGTGATTTCTTGATACATCAAGTAGGCAACTAGTGCAGAGACTTTCGCGGTGGCTTGTGAGGTTCCGGAAAGGAATGTTCTTGAGTTATTCAACCCGTAGCTTTCTATTGAGACTCCGGGCGCTAAGAAATCGAAGCGTTTTTTTCCGTAGTTTGAAAATGTGGCCATGAGCTGATTCGCATCGGCCGCGGCTACGGCGAAGATGTTTTCTTTGTCGTAGCTGGCGGGATAAAACGGGTTGCTGTCGGTATTGAGTTTGTGGTTTCCCATTGCGGCTATGACCGGAATTTTTTTACTGGCGAGTTCCTGAATCCATTTTATTTCTTCTTTGTTGGCCGAGTAGCCGCCGCCAGAATAGTTCACCAGTCGGCTTTTGTTTTCTAAGGCGTACTTGAAGGAATCATTCGATGCTTTTAGTAAATTACTCGACGGCTCGTCTGAATCATAATATTTCAAAATTTGAAAGCAGAATTTGGAATCTAGTTTCATGATCGTTAGTTCTTTAAGAAGAATGCCGGCGATGTGAGTTCCGTGGCCGTGGTGATCCTGTAAATTTTTTGAATCATCAAAAAAACTCCATCCGTGGAGGTCGTCGACAAATCCGTTGCCGTCGTCATCGATTCCGTTCGTTGCTTTGTCTTGGCCATCCTTGTCGATGCCGGTTTCCCCGGCGTTCACACATAGATGCTTTTTAAGCGTTTCGTTTTTCATATCAATTCCAGTGTCGATAACCGTGATTACGAACCGCATTTCTGATTGCTGAGCTATGGCGAATGAACCAATAAGTAAAATTGTAAGCAGTAGAGCTCTAGAATACGTTTTCATTTTTACCTCCCTGGCGGAATTCTTTGCCTAATTTGTCAGAACTGGATTGAATTAGCATTTTCGGGCTGACCATTTCGAACACGGTTTCGCGTTCTGTTTGAGTCGCGCATTTTTTTGATTCCAGGATATATTTTTTGGATTTCTTAACTTCATATTGAAAGCGAAAACGGCAATTTTCTTTGTCTTTCAATTCTGTAATGCGATCCCACTCGCTGTCGTACTTCATCGCTTCAAAACTGCTAGGAGAGCGCCATAAAGTCATATTTAAAAACTCATCGTACTGATATTGCCATAGCGTTTTTTTCGACTGAGTGACTTTTTTCAGTAAACCTTGCGTGTATTCATAGGAAATCTCAGTGCCGATTTTAAGAATCAATCCATCGCCACTAGATTTTAACTCTAGCGAACCAAATTTTTTGTTCATTAATAGGTGGGCTTTGCCATTTTTATAAATAACGTATACTGGGTTTTCGAAAGAAACAGCCGTCCAATGGCTAAGCTGTCCGTCCATGGAAAAGAAATAGGTAATCGTCGATTTTTCATACTGGATCAGATGATCTTTTATCGACAACTTAAGCTGATTTTCCTTATTTTCGAATTGGTTCGGGCTAATACGTTTAAACGTCACTCGTTTGCTTAGCTCGCAATCGAACAAAGACATTTCGTCATCGCTCATATTGATTTTGTAGTCTAAATTTGAACACCAATTAAACCCAAAGACACCTTTATATAAGGAACGTGAGCTGTAGTGACGACTAACAAGGATTTGTTTTTCTGTTTTTTCAGAGTGAGTTATTAAGAACTCGCCAAATTCCTTTTTGACATCGGCCATCGCAGTGGCGGCAATAAAAAATATATAGATAAATAAAGAGACATAGAACATAGAACCCCCAAGAAAGTTGCAAGGCCTCGGGAGTTACGTCAGTGGCGCCTGTGTATAGGGTCACATGGAAGATTGAGGCCAGCTAAAAGTGTCTTTAAAGCGAGCTGGCGTTAAAATCGGTGACAGGTGTATGAATACCTGTCGTAGATGTAGGGTAGGTGACAGGCGGCTAAGAGTTTGAATAAAAAACTAACTTATCTGCTTTTAGTTGAACAATGGGGAATTGGGTAGTAACTGATTCTCAAGTTGATACAGGAGTATGAAATGAAAGCACTAGTGATTTCTATGATTTTTTTCTCTCAATTTTCAATGGCGTCGCGGATTGTAACTGCGTCTTGGGATGCGAATTCACAGTCCGTAGTAGTGGATTTAGTCTATCAAGGCAACTGCTTAGCACACAATTTTAACATCGAATGGCAGGCGTGCGCGGTAGATCCGACCAACCAAAAGGTAGTTAGATTTGGTCTGATTCTAGATTCTGGTTGGCAAGACACATGTACCGGTGTCGATCAGTACCAAACGATCACGGTCGCGGAACCAGCTGATGGTTGCCCAACACAATCTCTGATTTTGAAGTCAACATCGTCAAAAGTTCCCGTTGTTATTGAGAAATAAAAATACTCAAATGTTCTAACGGTTCGAGATTCCTTCGAACCGTTTCTTGTTTCGAAATACAAATCCTTATTCGACAAATAATCGCTCCTTATGACGCGTCCATTTTTGTATTGGTACGCATTTGGTTTTACTAGACTTTTGTGAGGCCGTTGGTTTCAATTAGACACCGGGGGGATTATGTTAATAAGGAAATTAACATCGCTCTTGCTAATGACAGGGATTGTTTTGTTGATCGCATGTCAAAAGAAAGACGATAATGTAAATGGAATTTACGCTGACGAATTAAAAGACCCAGCGAAGATATTTAGCAACAGACCAAGTTCAATTGGTAAATTCGTTGCGCTTTTTAAACTTCAAACACCAAGTTTGTTTGAGGCGCTAAAAACGGACCAGCTTAAAAAAACGGTAGATCCTGAATTACTGGCTGAAATTGAAGCCGAACAAAAGGCCTTCATCGAAGCGGTAAAAACATCAACCCCAGAAGCTCTCGTGATGATGAAGTACAAATACATCGTCAACGGTATTGCCATTCTGGTTTCTGTGGATGAATACAACAAGATCAGCAAGTTTGCTTCGGTGGCGAAAGCCGAAGCAGCGCAAACGTTTGCTCGTCCCCTGTTAGCTGAAACAAAACAAAACGGCTATGACATGGATTTAATGAAAAATAACTCGGCTTTGTTTATCGGCACTAAGTACGCGATGGACAAAAATATCAAAGGCCAAGGTATTCGCATCGGTATCGTCGATACTGGCATAGATTACACACATGCGATGCTAGGTGGTAGTGGTAATGATGCTGACTATAAATCGATTAATCCAAGCGAGAAATCAGAAAGGTTTCCAAATCAAAAAGTAGTTGGCGGATATGATTTCGTCGGAACTGATTTTGGTTCTGGAAAGCCAGGCAGTCGTATCCCTAAGCCTGATGCCAATCCAATTGATGAATTAGGTCACGGTTCGCATGTTTCTGGAACGGTAGCAGGTATTGGCGACGGCCTATATTCTTATGATGGTATCGCTCCAGAAGCGCAATTGTATGCGCTTAAAGTTTTCGGTGCTGAAGGTGGAACATCCGACGAAGCGGTTATTGCGGCTCTTGAGTACGCAGCTGATCCCAATGGCGATGGTAATATCGACGATCGTTTAGATGTCGTGAACTTGTCATTAGGTTCATCATTTGGATCTGCTCGTAACATGTACAATTTAGCGATTAAGAACTTAACCCTAGGTGGAACTGTTGTGGTGGCATCGGCGGGTAATGCCGGTGATACAAGTTACATCGTGGGATCGCCGAGTATCACAGACGAGGCGTTGAGTGTGGCAGCCAGTGTGGACAGTATGGATCACAACTGGAAATTTAAGGTGATTGAATTCTTTAAAGGCGCTGACTCGATGATCAGTGAGTACGTCGAAGGCGCCATTTCAAAGAAAATCGCTGAAACAACAGAAGTAAAAAGCAAATTAGTTTATATTGGTTTATCTGATAAAGATTTAACGCCAGAACAAGTGGCGGCTTTAAAAGGTAACACGGCGTTGATTGATCGTGGTGGTAACTCGTTCTACGAAAAAATGAAACGCGCAGAAGCTGCTGGTGCTATTGGTGTGGTGATGGTTAACAACCAAGAAGGTGCGCCATTGGTTATGGGCGGCGAACCAGATGGTCCCACCATCGGTATCCCTTCCGTGATGATAACGCAGCAAGTGGGCGATGCGATTAAAAAAGAAGTGAAATCTGGAACAGACGTCTTAGTTCAGCTTAAATCCGCTAAGAAACTAGAAAAGCCAGCGTTGATTGATACATTGGCTGATTTCTCGTCTCGTGGTCCACGCGGCGAAGATTCCCTGATTAAACCAGAAATCACAGCTCCGGGTGAGATGATTATTTCTGCAGCTATGGGCAAAGGTAAATTGACGGTTCCGATGTCAGGTACGTCGATGTCGGGTCCTCATATGGCTGGCGTGATGGCGCTGATGAAGCAATTCTATCCAGAATTAAATGTGACTGAATTGAAATCAGTTGTTATGGGTACGGCGACTTCGATTCACGACGAAAAGAAACAAATGTATCCAGTGTCTCGCATGGGCGCTGGACGCGTTCAAGTTGATAAAGCTTTGGCGGCCACCGTTGCCACTCAGCCGGCGGCGATCAGTCTGGGTGAAGTGTTAGTTGAATCTAAAAAAGTTATGTACAAAGAAGTCAAGGTCCGCAACGTACGCCCAGAAGCAGTTTCGTTTGCGGTTGAATTCCAAGGTCATCCAGCCCTTTCTATCACGGGTGGAAACGTAACTATGCAGCCTAAAGGTGCGGGCGTGTTCGGTTTAAAAATTGCGATTGACTCAAGTAAATTGAAAAATGGCATTGAAGAAATCGACGGGTTTGTGTTGTTTACTCAGGAAGGTAAAGAAATCTTCCGACTTCCTGTATTAGCGGTCGTTAGAAAAGTGACTCAGATGTCGGCTCAGAATTTGAAAATCTTTGCAACATCGCAAGCCGATTCAGACGGCGCTATGGCGCAAGTGGATGTTAAGAACGAATCGTCACAGGATGGCGTAGCTGTTCCCATGAACTTAATCGCTGTGGATGCGCGAAAATACGTTAGTCCTTCAGATGTGCAAACAGCATCAAAAGCATGTGATATCCAAGCTGTAGGTTACAAAATCCTGGATGGTAAAATCTATTTCGGGATTAAAATGTATCAACCACTAACAACTTGGTACGCATGTGAAATGTCGGTCTTGTTTGATACTGATGGTGATGGAAACCCTGATCAGGAATTAGCCGGCGTTCCGATGAATCGTTTGCAAGGCTTGCCAGCGGTAGGTCAATTCGTATCGATTCTGCTAGATGCAAACGTCGCTAAAACCATCCGTAAGCAATACGAGTTAAGTACGATGTTGGGCCAGCCAGCGCAGCTTAATTACGTAAAAGCTGTTGAAGATGTTCAGCCGATGATGCCTCTAAATCACTCAACGATTGCGGTGTTGGTTGCGGATATTTCTAAAATTCGCCCACAAAAGCAAACGGGTCAGGTGTCATTTAAGATCGCCTCATCAAGCCTAGAAGAATACAACGTCGAAGAAGACGACTTCTTAGGTGATGATGAAAAAGAGTGGAGAAAGCTAGATTTGACTCTGGCGGGTCAAAGTTACATTTTCTCTGATTTTGCGGTTCCTATGACGGCTAAATCACAAAAAGCTCTGACGTTCACTAAAGGTCAGGGTTCGCAAGAATTGATGTTGTTAATGCCGAGTAATCGCACGTTAAACAATAGCGCTACTTTGGACGAACAGCTGGTAATCATGAAGCCTAGCTTCCAAAACTAAAATTTCTATTGATGTGTAAATCATATGTAAGTATGATTTACACATGGATCAAATCTCGCAGTCCTCATTACAAGACACGCTTTTAAATGAGGACTTCATTTCTAAATGGACTAAAAATCGCATTCTTCATTTTGATCTGGATTGTTTCTACGCGGCTGTCGAAATGCGCGATAACCCGGCGTTAAGAAACGTCCCGCTGGCTATCGGTGGCCCCGCCAATTCAAGGGGAGTTCTGTGTACTTCCAATTACATTGCACGTAGTTTTGGTGTTCGATCGGCCATGTCTTCAAATTTAGCTCTAAAGAAATGCCCTAAGTTGTTAATTTTGCCACCTGATTTTAAAAAATACAAAGCCGCCAGTCGCGACGTATTCGATATTTTTCATCAGTACACAAATCAAGTAGAGGGCTTATCGTTGGATGAGGCTTTCTTGGATATCACTGATTTGTGCGCGAATAATTTGGCCAGTGATGTGGCCCGTGAAATCAAGAAAAAGGTACTTCAACAGACGGGACTAACGATTTCAGTCGGCGCATCTTATAATAAATTTTTAGCCAAGGTGGCTAGTGATTGGATGAAGCCCGATGGGTTTTATGTGATTCCGCCAAGTCATCGACAGCGGTTTATGTCCGACCTAGATATCAAATACATTTTCGGTATTGGTCAGAAATCACGCGAACGTTTGAACGCCAAGAAAATATTTAAATGCTCAGACATTCAGGCGACGCCGCTGGCGGATTTAAAACAGCTGTTTGGCAGTCGTTATCTAGATATGTTCTATATGAGTCACGGCATTGATTTTAGAAAAGTCGATGGTGAAGGCGAACGTAAATCATTTACGTGTGAACTGACCTTTAACGATGATGTGAAAGATCCCTTGATGTTGATGCAGCGATTATTTCGAGTTTACAGCGAATGGTATAGTCGTTTTCAGAAATGGCAATCCAATCAAGCTGAGGTTGGCCCTAATGTTAGTACGCTGGTTGTGAAAGTGAAGTACTTCGATTTTAAGCAAACGACTCACGAGACTCGATTTCGTGGGGATTGTTCTTTTGTTGAATTTCAAAAGCTACTTGAACATATTTTAGCTAAACGTGCGGAACCTATCCGTTTACTGGGGTTGGGTGTGCGGTTAGGTAAACCAGAAGAACATACTCAGATGACATTTCTATAAATTTAAGTCTACGATATCCTTATGTCTAAACTAGTGTTAGTTACCGGTGCTACCGATGGAATTGGCAAAATGACCGCATTGCGATTAGCTGCCGATGGTTATGAAGTCATCATTCATGGGCGCGATCAAAACCGGGTGGATGCCACCGTTGCAGAAATTCAAAAACAAACGTCGGCGCGACTGCACGCCAGTGTTTTTGACTTAAGTTCGCTAGCCGATGTTAGATCGGCCGCCCAGGACCTGCTTCGCCGATTTCCAAAACTAGATATTTTATTGAACAACGCCGGAACCTACCAAAAAGAAAGGCACCTGTCCAAAGATGGTTTTGAGCTCACAATGGCGATTAATCATTTGGGGCCAACGTTGCTGACCCTGTTATTAAAGCCTTCGCTAAAACATAGCCCGCAGGCCAGAGTTATCTTTGTTAGCAGCGTTGCTCATAACCGTGGTCGCCTGGAAAAGGGTAATTATAACTTCGAGAAAAGCTTTGGGGCTTATGAAGCCTATGCGACCAGTAAACTAGCGAATGTGATCACCGTGCGAGAATTAGCTCAATCTTGGAAGCCGGACGGCATATCTATATATAGCCTGCACCCGGGCGTGATTACGACGAAATTGCTTAAGATTGGTTTTAATACAACTGGGGATTCTGTCCATAACGGATCAAACACTAGCGTCTTCTTGGCGACAGCTCACTTGCCGGCAGAAGCTAATGGTGAATATTATGTCGATTCTAAAATCGCTCCTATTTCACCTTTAGCCAGAAATAAATCCGAAACCGATGCATTCTGGGCGTGGACGATGAGCTCGTTGCAGCCGTTTCTTTCCAAATAAAAACTGTCTAAAGTTTTGACAATCGAATGACCGAAAATTCCTAACTACCGATAACGTCTCAGAATGACACAAAATCAAGCCTGTAAAGGGTTTCCCGTCTGGCACGTAGGTTGCGATACCTATAAAGTGAGGAGATTTTATGAAACTCATGATTAAATCAGCTTTGGTAGTTTTTTTCGGTCTATTCTTGATGCTGGCTTCGTGCGCGAAGAAAAATAATTCATCTAGTAATAGAGGCGGAACAGCACCTCGCGGTGATCAAGCAGCAGCAGCCACAACAAATGCGATGGGAATCGCAAAATGTTCTGATGGTGTAACATCCGCTGATGGTCGCATCTTCGACGATACGATGGGCACAATGTTTAGAACCAACTGGTCTAACTTCTTCTCAGCAGTTATGGCTGACAATATGTTAGGTGATCTAAGTGGTTCAAGCACATCAAATACAACCGGTGTGAATGTTTCGATCAAATTGAAAATCGTAAACAATCAATTAAGTTTGAACGACACTAAACTAACAATGCGAGTTCAAGACAGCTTAGTCGGTACAACCAGTGCGGATGGCGGCGAAGTTTTGAAAGCAATCGTTGTTGATTTCACGCAAGCCATTGATGGTCGATTAACAAATGTTTCCAATGGTACAGGTCAATTCACAGTGGTATTCAAAGATAACTACGGCCAAGTGACTTTATCTGGTTCATTCAACCAAACAAAAGCCGAAGGTACAGTTTCTTTTGCCAATTCAGTGCATTATAATAACGAGACTCCGAAATCTGGAAATCTTGGTAAGTTCTCTCTGAATTCTTGTGGACTTTTCTACTAGAAGTTTTATTCTGCGAGCATGGATCTAAACTACACATTTAATTGGCCCATGCTCGACACGGTGGCCGGCGGAAAATCGGTCCTAGACATCCCAGGCCTTGAAATCGACGACGAAGACAAAGCCAATCTCTTCCTTCTTAGCTACGGCTTCGATATCCATAACGAAGATGATCAAAAACGCCTCTGGTACTATCACCGTCGCGCGATTGTTCTGCTAACTGAAAAACTAAATTACCCAATATACGAAATTCCCGAAATTCTGGTCGATCGTAAAAAACTAGGCGATATTCGCAAATTGCTTTATTTTTCATCACCGAAGAATGCGGCGAGCCCGGATTACCAGCGTTGGTCATGTGCTATATTAAAATGCATGCACGTTTTCGTGCATTCTGAAAATGATTTGTTTAGTAATTTCTCGGAAGAAATTCAGAGCCAAGTGCTGTCTGATTTTCAAAGATCGATTTCTCATAACGGTGAGACAAACAAAAAATATCTAAAAGCCGAATCCGGCACATTGCCTGCCGTTGAGTTAATTGATTTTCAATACAAACCATTTAAGACCTCATCCAGTACAGTCATCAAACTTCTGGCTCGTCCCGACGCTTTAGCGATGAAAGTATTCGATAAACTGGGTGTTCGGTTTGTTGTTAAAAATGTGTACGACGTGTTTTCGGTTTTGCGTTTCTTGCTGGATAATAGTGTAATTTCGTTTCCTCATATTATGCCCGACCAATCGTCGAACAATCTGTGTCCGGTAAAATTGTTTCGTGAAACGTTAGAGCAGTACAAATACAATAACAATGGCGTTGATGATTTTAATGCGTTTTTTATTCGGCATTTGGAAAGCAATCGCCAGGAATATGAACTGATTCGAAAGTTTAATCAGCAAACTCATGACGAGTTTAGATTTATCAAATTTATTACACGTAAGTTAATTCACATCGATAAAGATGGAAAAAGAATGTACAATTTCTTCTTCCCTTATGAAGTGCAAATCATGGATGAAGTTTCTTATCAAAAAGTAACCAGTGGGCCTTCTAGTCACGATTCTTATAAAGAACGACAAAAAGAATCGGCCCGAAACCGTTTGTTCTCGAGGACTTAATTCATGCTATTATTGATCCGTTTGCGCTCGATCATTCTTGTCTTGCTCTATCCTATTTACCTTGTAGTGTTGTCGGGTATTTGCGTAATTCTAAATATTTTATTTAATAATCGTAAGATTGATAATTTTATCGTGAAAGTCTGGGCCGCGGGAACGTGCCGAATGTTTGGTGTACGTGTGAAGGTGAATGGTGCCGAACGAGTTCCAAAAAAAACCGGCTGCATTTACGTTTTCAATCATACCAGCTATTTCGATATCTGGGCGATGTCGGGATATTTGCCGTCGTTTCGATTTGGATCCAAAGTTGAATTGTTTAAAATTCCCGTGTTCGGATGGGCTCTGCGTAGGGTGGGTGTGTTGCCGATTGATCGCGAACGTCGTGAATCTGTTTTTCGCGTCTATGCCGAAGCTAAAGAAAGAATTGTGAAAGGCGATCGGTTCGCGCTGGCGCCAGAAGGAACTCGTCAAAATATCGAAAAATTGGGACCGTTTAAATCCGGACCATTTGTGTTAGCGATTCAATGTTCTGCGCCTTTGGTTCCTGTCATTGTAAGAAATGCGAGTCGAGTGATGCCGAAGAGCAGTTTTATCCCGAACTGGAATCGTTGGACTGATGAAATTATATTAGATGTGTTAAACCCAATTGAAACTAAAGATCTAACGGTGGATTCGAAGAAAGAACTGATGGAAAGTACGCGAGCTATTATGGAAGAAGCTCTTGAGTCACCGGAAAAATTTCGCAGCAATTACAAGAGCTAATCAAAATACGGAGCTTGTCAGTATGACAAGCTCGATTCAAATTCAAAATACTATTTGCACTGTCTAAGAACGTAAAGACCTTCGTAAGCTAATTGGTCTGTTACTTTTTGGTTGAATACCAATTGACCATTGGCTGCTACGGAAACAAGACCTTGAAGTTTTCTATCCAAGATATCAACCGTGTTAACTGGTGGGTTAGAGTAGATAGCGAAATGAGGTGTTTCTTTACCAGTTGCTGTCACTGTTGTGTAAACTGCCAAAACAGAATGTTGGTGAGTGTATGTGTAAGGGAAATATTTGATTTTTAGACCTTGGAACGTTTTGCTGTTCGCAGTTTGAACTGGAAACGCGTGAGCTGTTTTAAGGCCTTTGCTTGTAGCGATAAGGTTGTTAGTTGTGTAAATAACGCTTAGGTCCGGTCTGTGAGATGCGTCTGTGCAAGTGTTAGACGTGTAAGCGAAAGTAGATAAAGACAGTAACATGCTGATCACGATCATTTTCATATTGTTCTCCATGGGAAAAAATTTATTTACGAATTTTTTTGCATGGTGAAGTACGCGTGACAACAACAAAACTATAATTTCACTGATTTTTATTTAAGGGTAACGAAAGATTGCATAGATAAAAAACTCCATGACATACTGCCATGGAGTTTTAAGCACTAAACTAATTGCACTAAATTAGCGAAATAGTCAGAGTTTTGGCCGAATACCTATCTGAAATACACTTCAGAAGAACTCACTTCGTACCATGAACCGTTCGCGCGTTGGCAAGTCGTGCCTGAACGAACTTCTGTACGGCCACGTGAGCTGATTTCACTGCGGTAGCTACGGCAAACTTCGCCGCGGTTACGACGATGGTAACCTTCACGAGTCGTTACGAATTGACCATGAGCACCTGAACGTGAACCATAACGAGCGCCATCCCAAGCAACAGGGCGACCTACGGGAGCATAAAGAGATTCCTCTTGAGCATCTCTGATAGCCATTTGGTCCGCGCGATCCAAAGACGCACCGATTGAAGAACCGATAACTGCACCGGCAATAATACCGATACCAGTAGCAAGCACGTTACCGCTGCCGCCACCGAATTGATTACCGATAACACCGCCAACTACGCCGCCAATGATGGCACCGTTGTCAGCTTTGCTGTCTAATGCGAACACATTTAGTGATCCAAGCACTAGTGCTACGATCGAAAACATTTTGATAGTTTGTTTCATAAGCCCTCCAATAAGGAATTATTTTCTTTCCAGGATAATTCCTGGAAAGTTTGAAAACGTAAAATAACTTAAGTTTGCACCTTCGATGAATTTAGAATGTAAAGTCGAAATGCTTTTTGTTCGTTCATCGTAGTTTTTATCGATAGCTATGTATTTGTATTGTTTCGTTCCTGAATGATACACACCTTCATAACTTTCCCACACTCCACGTGCGATCGACTTGTTCTTGTTGAATGATTTCTTTTGTTTTGTCCAATTTTTTTGATCAAAGTACGCGTCGAAAAATAATTTCTGCCAGAACACAATCAGCTCGGGGTCCAATATCTCCACGGTTACATTTGGGGATGCGGCAGAAGTCCACGATGAAGCAATGAGCTTGATCTTAGATACTGGCTTCGGTAGGGCCACACGGGTAATTTTCTCTGGTATTTCCACACCCTCTGGGAGTGCAGTTCCAGTGCCAAATAAATAATTTGGCAAATCATACTGACGACGGAAAAGTGGAACAAGTGATTTGACACTATCTACCCTCTGTAAGAAATGAGCTGCGAAACTACCACAGCCAGCGCCTTCATATTTTTCTGGTGATAAGATCATGCTGAAATTTTCCGCAGGATTGTTAGGGTGATTGAAAAATTCAAATGTTTCATTCACGATGTTTTCACAATCCGTTTCAGTGATTTCAATGACTGTGGCCATCAAGAAAATTCGTTTTGAATCACCAGCAGCGGCGGCTTTTTCATTTTCTTCAACAAAATATTTAAAACGGTTCTCTAGTTCACCAGGGGCTTGAATGAATCCGTCTTTGAACGTCGCAAGGAGGGAGCCTAAACCCCAACCGCCATCTAGCAATACTTGATGTTGATCCGTGGATTCACCCGATAAGCCCATCATTGATTCAAAAGGTTGATCGCCGATTTTACATTTCCAGCCAATCATTTCATGGCCCGGATGAAAGTTTTTTTGAAAGCTAAATGAGTTGATAGAATTTCGAAGGCCTTCTGGGGTGCGGAAATCAACGACAATAGACGGAACCCGGGATACTAAGATAAAATAATTTTTAGGTTTTTCGTTCAACTGGAAATACAGTTTAGACAAGGTTTGTGGCCAACCCAAATTGCTGAAATCGTCAGCGTGAGTTGTGCAAAAGCTAGCTATTATAATAAAAAAATATAAAAAGCGCCTCATCAAGGCACTCGTTATATTTCAATTCTGCTATTTTTGAATCTTAGTTTTTTGATTTTTGTATTAATTCAAGGAATGTCAAAAATGGGTACGCCCTTTTTTACAATTGGGCGCTAGCCAGTGCGTTTATTTGGTGGCAATTTATCTACATTTTGACAGACGGAGAGGGTACTTGAGCTACTTTTTTGTTTGTATCGGGAGTTAGCTTCCATGTTGTTAAATAGCTGTTGTAGCTAAATGTTACTTTCTTGGAGCCCAGATCCATATGAATTTTGACCTCTTTGGGGCCAACGCTTTCTAATTTTAGAATTTTGAAAAACTTTGGATTCACTTGCAACTCAGTCGTTGCCAAATAAGATAAATAGTCCCAGCGGATGAAAGGCTCAAACGTCTTGCCGTCGTCAAGGCTGCGAAAAGATCCGACGTACCAAACGTTTTTTGTAATACAAACGGGCCAATTTTCATCTTTGAAAAATTCAAGCTTAGTCCATGTGACGCCATTGTCCGTGCGGTATATACCGTTAGACGAAATAAGTCCGCGATTAGGGGATTCGTTCGACATATCGCTCGAAAAAATTCCTGAGGCTGTTAATTCGCTTAGCGTTTTTACCACTTGATTGTTTTGTGTCGGGCGTAATTTTTTCCACCAAACTTCGCCATGTTCTGCCAGACGCGAGACAACCCAGCGGCTGGGCTCAAGATCCACAATTTCCAATTTTGATTTTAACTTGGGGCCGTTATCCCGATGAACCAAACTGAAAGCGCGTTTTTTATCTGTCACGATGGCTTTAAGATCGGCAATGTTCAGCAGTTCGTTTTGCGTTGTACGAACAGCGCGACCTTCGCGGTATTTGATTTCTGTCCAACCATTTTTTTTGTGCATAACCCACGACGCGAAATCGGCTTTTAAAATAACGTGACCGGAATCAATAAAGCCATTTTGGCCATTAAACACCACGCGAATTTTATCTTCTTTCCATTCTAAAACTTTGAGACGAGTTCCTTGGGGAATCGTTGTGATCATCCGTGAGCCGTCGTCAGAAGACTCTTTCAAAAATGTCGACATGTGCGTCAAAGCAACGCCCACATCTTCGGAGAACGATGTGAAATCGCTAGCACGGGCAAAACCATGTTTGCCTGTTTTTAAATTTTCAATTTCAATCCAATCTTCTGATTGAATGCTAACGAGGCGAACCACATCGTCTTTAGAAATGAAAAAGGCCTCTTTTGATTTGGTCTCACGTTTTTCGCTGACTGAGTAGCTGCGTAGAGACGTAATTAAATCAGAAACGTGGATATCTTTGGCCATTTCGTGCGATTCAAAAAAGAAGTCACGTTTGTCCCATGTAATCTGATACGTGTTCGTTTCTTCAGTTCTTATTTTTTTTGATTCTAATTCGTCTTCAGAAAGTTGGCCGGAAGGGAACTGACTGTGCGGTGTTTTGTAGAATAAAGGGGCACCTTTTTCAAAGTGGGAAGCTAGGGACGTGGACAGGCCTAAAAAAGACCCCAAACAAGACCCAATTAGTGCGCGTTTGATCAATCTCTTTTCCCAGCTCATTTTTTATGTTTTCCTTAGGAAATACCCTGCTTTAATTTTCTAACGAGGCGCCTAAGGGCACAAGACCTTTTGACCTAAAACTTGTCTTTAGTTAGAACTATTCCTTTCAACTAACCTTTAGCAGGGGGCTTTTCGTGGGAACTAATCAAAATTTGATCTCAAATCTAAAAAGTATTGGCGTTCTAGGCGCTGGGCAAATGGGCAACGGTATTGCTCAAGTGGCTGCGGCTACCGGATACGATGTGATTCTATGCGACATATCCGACGAATCGCTGAAAAAAGCCATAAAAACCATTACGAACTCATTGGAGAAGCTGGTTTCTAAGAATTTAATCCCTGAAGATTTAAAAACAGCGTCTTTGTCGCGAATCAAAACAACGACTCAGTTAGGTGATTTGAAAAACGTGGATGTTTTCATCGAAGCGGCGACAGAGAATATTGATTTAAAAATTAAAATCTTCAAAGACGTGGATGCATTGATCAAACCAGAGGCGTATTTATTTTCTAACACATCATCGATCTCAATCACTAAATTGGCGGGCGCAACGAAACGGCCACAAAAAGTCGCTGGCATGCATTTCATGAATCCGGTGCCATTGATGAAGCTAGTTGAAGGTATCCGCGGATTGCAAACGACGGATGAAACATTTGATGTGATGAAACAACTAACGGAAAAATTAGGTAAAACATTTGTTCCTTCGGTCAAAGATATGCCCGGATTTATCGTTAATCGCATTTTGATGCCGATGATAAATGAAGCGATCTACACCCTGCATGAGGGCATTGCTGATGTCGAGAGCATTGACCAGGCGATGAAACTGGGAACCAATCAACCGATGGGTCCGTTAACTCTTGCGGATTTTATCGGATTAGATACTTGCCTTTCGATTATGCATGTATTGCATGATGGTTTAGGCGACAGCAAATACCGCCCATGCCCACTTTTAACGAAATATGTAGAAGCTGGTTGGTTAGGTAAAAAATCAGGACGAGGATTCTATAATTATGGGACATGAATATAATCATATTAAACTAAATACTGAAAACGCATTGTGGACCTTGACGATCAATCGTCCCAAAGCTCTGAACGCGTTAAATGGCGAAGTGCTGGATGAAATGGGTCAGTTTCTTCGTCAAATTTCAGAAATGGAATTTGAACATTGCCGTGGTTTGATTATCACGGGTGAAGGACCAAAAGCTTTTGTGGCGGGTGCGGATATTAAGGAGCTCAATAGCTTAGATGAATCTGGTGCTCAGGTATTTGCTCAAAAAGGTCAGCGCGTATTTCAAGAATTGAATCTGCTTAAAGTTCCTGTCATTGCGGCTGTTAATGGTTTTGCTTTAGGTGGTGGGTGTGAACTCGCGCTGGCGTGTGATTTTATTTATGCGACTAAGAATGCTAAGTTTGGTTTACCAGAAACATCGCTGGGTTTAATCCCAGGATTTGGTGGAACGGTTCGCATGGCGCGTGCTATTGGTATTCGTGCGACTCGTGAACTTGTCTATTCGGGAGAAATGATTTCGGCAGAGGAAGGCATGCGCTTAGGTTTAGTTCGCCGTGTGTTTGAAACTTCGGATGAAATGATGGCTGAAGCAAAAAAGAAAATGGAATTGATTTTCACGCGCGGGCCTTTAGCTGTTGCGAGTGCTAAAAATACAGTGAACCGGGTGTACGACATGGATATCGATGAGGCACTTAAATACGAAGCTAGCAGTTTTTCAAAACTATTTCAAAGTGAAGATGTTCGTGAAGGAACACAAGCCTTTATCGAATCTAGAAAGCCAGCTTTTAAAGGTCATTAAGAATTAAAGGAAATTTTAGAATGAAGTACAAGAATCCTATTCGTGTAGTCACAGCAGCTGCCTTGTTTGATGGTCACGATGCCACCATCAACATCATCCGTCGAATTTTACAAGACGGTGGTGCCGAGGTCATTCACCTAGGTCATAACCGTAGCGTCAAAGACGTTGTCAAAGCCGTGATTCAAGAAGGCGCGCAAGGCGTATGTGTCAGCTCGTATCAGGGCGGACATATGGAGTACTTCAAGTATTTAAAAGATATCTTAGACGACTGCGGACTATCGCACGTAAAAATTTTTGGCGGTGGCGGTGGTGTAATCGTTTGGGAAGAAAAAATTGAATTAGAAAAATACGGTATCAGTCAAATCTTTCATCCGGATGATGGACGACGTTTGGGACTAGAGGGTATGATCAATATGATATTGACCGAGTGCGATTTTGATCCGCGCACCGTTGTGCCTAAGCGTATTCCTAAGAACGATGCGTATGTAAAAACATTTGGTTCTGATCCCATTCCGCAAATTGAATTGGGTCGCGCGCTTTATGCCGCCGAAATGGGTGATAAAGTTGATTTAGGCCAGTACAAGTTAGATGGTTTTAAAAATAAATCGGGAAGCATTCCGCCCGTAATTGGAATCACAGGTACAGGCGGGGCCGGAAAATCGTCATTAATTGATGAAATTGCATTAAGGTTTCTACATTTCTATCCTAATTTAAAAATTGCGATTGCGTGCGTAGATCCTTCGAAGCGTAAAACTGGCGGTGCACTGCTTGGGGACCGCATCCGAATGAATTCGTTATCTCGTGATCGTATTTTCATGCGCAGCTTAGCGACACGTGGTTCGGGTGTCGAGATTTCAAAACAGTTAATCGATGTGCTAGATATCTATCGCAAATTAGATTTTGATTTAATCATCGCCGAAACCAGTGGTATTGGCCAGGCGTCATCGCAAATCACTGATCTGTGCGACATTCCTCTGTACGTTATGACCAGCGAGTTCGGAGCACCTTCGCAATTAGAGAAAATCGATATGATCGATTATGCGCATTTAATCGCTATTAATAAATCAGATCGTAAAGGATCGCTAGATGCGCAAAAAGCGGTTCAAAAACAGTATAAGCGTTCACGCAAATTGTTTGATGAGAATATTCAAGTTCCTGTTTTCTTAACTCAAGCGGCACAGTTTAACGATGCCGGTGTCAATCAGTTGTTCTTTGAAATGATGGAGCAGACTAAAGCCTTTGAAGCTAAGAATTCAAAAACACCGCAAGCAGCGTCAAAATGGAATCTGACAGCGACTCAGAAGGCGTCGGTGGTAGCTGGTGCGAGTGCGCCAGTTATTCCAGGGCACCGGACTCAGTATTTGCTAGAAATCACAAACACGGTTCGTAATTATAAGAAGCGCGTTCAAGATTTGTCGGAAGACTTATCGATTGTAGGCAGTTTGAGTCGTATTGGTTCTACATCGTTAAAAGATAAAATTAATTCGGGCGATATTGAAAACTACCGCACGGATGTTTTGAAAAAGCTAGACGAGAGTGAACGTAAAGACTTGTTGTCATGGGACGAAAAAGCGAAAACGTACCAAGCTGATCAAATGATTTTTAAAGTTAGGGATAAAGAATTTAAAAATCCACTGACGTCATTGTCACTGTCGGGAAGTAAGATTCGCAAAGTCGTGTTCCCTAAGTTTCGGGACTGGGGCGATCGCTTCCGTTTCTTGAAACTGGAAAATGTGCCGGGCGAGTTCCCATACACGGCGGGCGTGTTTCCGTTAAAACGCGCGGATGAAGATCCGAAACGTATGTTCGCGGGAGAAGGTCCACCCGAGCGTACAAATAAACGTTTCCATTTTCTATGCGAAGGTGAAACGGCTCATCGTTTGTCGACGGCCTTTGATTCGGTGACCCTGTATGGACAAGATCCTGATTTACGTCCAGATATTTTCGGTAAAGTCGGCGAAAGTGGTGTTAGCATCTGTTCGCTTGCGGATATGAAAAAACTGTATGATGGTTTTGATTTGTGTTCGCCTAATACCAGCGTCAGTATGACGATTAATGGTCCGGCTCCAATTATCTTGGCATTTTTCTTTAACACGGCATTTGATCAGCAGGTCCTTAAAAAAGAAAAGGAACTGGGTCGTAAGTTGACCGATGTAGAATCGCAAACCGTTATGGATTGGACCCTGCAAAATGTGCGTGGAACAGTTCAGGCCGATATCTTAAAAGAAGATCAAGGTCAGAACACATGCATCTTCTCGATTCAGTTTGCTTTAAAAATGATGGGTGATATTCAGGAATACTTTGTTAAGAAAAGTGTTAAGAATTTTTACTCGGTCAGTATTTCCGGCTACCACATCGCTGAGGCAGGCGCGAATCCGATTTCACAGTTAGCTTTTACTTTGTCGAATGGTTTTACCTTTGTTGAGTACTACTTAAATCGCGGAATGCACATTGATGATTTCGCGGCGAATTTAAGTTTCTTCTTTTCGAACGGTTTGGATCCTGAATACACGGTGCTTGGTCGTGTAGCTCGTCGTATTTGGGCTATTGCGATGAAGGAATTGTATAAAGCTAACGATCGTTCGCAAAAACTAAAGTATCATATTCAGACTAGTGGTCGATCGCTGCATGCACAGGAAATCGCATTCAATGATATTCGCACGACATTACAGGCTTTGCTAGCGATTCAAGATAACTGCAACAGTTTGCATACAAATGCGTACGATGAAGCTATCACGACTCCGACTCAAGAATCAGTTCGTCGTGCGATGGCGATTCAAATGATCATCAATCGAGAGTTCGGCAATACGAAGAATGAAAATACGCTACAAGGTAGTTTCTATATCGATGAGTTAACTGATCTTGTAGAAGAAGCGGTTCTTGAAGAATTCATGCGTATTAACGAGCGCGGTGGTGTGCTTGGCGCAATGGAAACGCAGTATCAGCGATCGAAAATTCAAGAAGAGTCTTTGTACTATGAAAAACTAAAACACGACGGCACATTGCCAATCATTGGGGTGAATACATTTATTGATCCAGCGACGTTGAAATCGGATTACGTTCCGCCAAAAATTGAATTAGCGCGTGCAAGCTATGAAGAAAAACAATTGCAGCTGAATCGTGTAACTCAGTTAAAAGTGGATCATAAATCGGAAGCGGATAAATTATTGACTGAACTAAAGACGACAGCATTAAGTGGCGAGAATATTTTTGCGGCGTTAATGAAGGCGGCTCGTCACTGCAGCTTGTATCAAATGACTCAGGCTTTATACGAAGTCGGTGGGGAGTATCGAAGAAATGTTTAATTTAAAACTGGTTTCACTTTGGGTTTTATTGTTCGGCGCCGTAGCGTTTGGCGTGACGGAATCTTCGGAGGAAACTCCAGTTCGGTATCGACTACAGAATTTTTTTGGCGCTGATATATACACAGGTCCTACCATGGTGACGGGCGGATTTTCCGATCAGAAGAATCCTAACTCGTATGGTTTTGCGTTGAACGTATTTTTTATGCCCGTTGATCAGGTGCCATTTCCAAGTTACATGAGCATTGGAAACTATAATTTTTCCATGGTCAGCAAAGATTCTTCATACCCAATGCCCGTGGGACAAGAGGTATTATTTTCAACATCATACATGAATTTAATGGTGTCTGTTTATAGCACTCATAATTGGGGATTATACATTGGCGTAGGGTACTCGCTTATATCGCTCCTTAACGACAAAGATACGAAAAATATTCAGAACTATGGTTCTCAACAGTACGAATTGCAAGCTCGTTACAAGCTGACAGATCGTTGGGGATTGAACTATCGAACTAAATGGCAGCAAATAAATCAGTTCCAAAGCGGAAACTTTTCTTTTATAGAGATGTGGACTCACCTTTTGGGGGTAAGTTATTTGATCTTCTAGTTCATAAGGGGGCTCATGAAAATCACGGCTGTCATTTTAGCGTTTTTGCTTTCGTTGACCTCAATGGCTCAAGTTTCTCGTAACGTATTCACCAACAACAGTCGTACAGTTGTTGGTCAAGATAACACGCGACTGGTTGATGCCAATATGTTGAGTATTCCATTTAAATATCGCGATATCGCGGAATCCGTTGGATTGATGTCGATGGGGTGCACGGCCACTCATATAGGAAATGGGCTAGTTATCTCTGCTGGACATTGTTTTGAGGAAGGCAAAATAGCTCGATATCGGTCGATATGTGGCGGAATTCAAGTTTTCTGGAACGTGCGTGAGGGGCGACAACCATCAGGTGTTAGCAATTGCCGTCAGTTGTTAGTTTTAGAATTGAACAATCAAAAAGATTACGCTCTTTTCCGGGTGGACAATCCACCACGCTCCGCCGTTAAAATCAGATTGTCAGGTCGCCCAGCACTGGGAACTAGAGTTACCATTTTCTCACATCCATTTAAAAATCCACTCACATGGTCTGGTACGTGTGAGATCAGGCGAGCATTGAATTTTGGATTACCTCTGCATGCGATTCATCATACCTGCGACACAAACCCGGGTAGCAGTGGAGCTGCAATCATCGATGCGATGACTTTGGAAGTGGTGGGTATTCATGGTGGCGGCGTTTCTGTTGGTTCCACTGGCGCGAACTATGCGACCTATATCGACTGGACCTATATTCCGGCCGTGTTGCAGCGATTAGGGTATAGATAGGTTATAGCGCTCAAAACTAATTTTCTAAAAGTCTGGCAAAAATGACGGGTTATTCACCAATCTGGTTCAAGTAATCAATGCGGATGTCGGTCGTAAATGCTTTGTAGGTATAATAAAGCACAACGACCGTTAGGAATTGTAAGGCAACTACGACTATCGTGGCGATCATGCGTTTACTAGAATTCGTTTCAATTTTTAAATATTGAGCCAAATTTTTCAAAGACGCGTAATTGAAAATGATAGGAATAAATACGGCTGCTAGTAATCCCATCACGATGGCTTTGCGGAGCAAAGCTGAAGGCGTCGCCTGCGGTGCAGATTCCGCATCGTTATCAACCAAGGATATGTCAAAACCTTTAATAAGACGAGCCGCTTCCGTTTCATCTTTCCAATCTACCATCAAGTCGTAACGACCATGATCGCCACCGACAATGATTGAAGAATACTCTTTTGATCCGATGATCTCGGAATTAATACCATGACTGAGTAAAGCTTCTTTGGCTAAATGGGCCGATGTTTGACTCGTGAAACGCGCAACTTTTTTCATGTGGTTTTAGCGTAACGAAGGTTTGGGACTTAAGCAATAGGAACTAAAGATAAGACTGGTATATCTTATCGGCTACATCGATGCCATCGCACGCGGCCGATGTGATCCCGCCGGCATAACCGGCTCCTTCGCCCGTGGGATATAGGTTTTTGTGAGATACGCTTTGCAATGTCAGATCATCGCGAGTGACGCGAATGGGGCAACTTGTGCGCGTTTCAACACCATAGAACTGAGCTTGGTCAATCACGAAGCCCTTCATTTTGGTGTCGAAGTTTTCTAAACCTTTAAGTAGAAACTGATTTACTTTCTTTGGTAAAAGATTCTGTAAGTTAACACCAACTACACCGGAAGGCGAGGAACCAACAATAGTTGCGCCCATTCTATTTTTCAAAAAATCGGTAATTTTTTGAGCCGGCAATTGTTTAGTTCCACCAGCGGCTTGAACCGCTTTGAAGGCTTTGGTTTCGATATCACGACGAAGTTTCATGCCGCCCCATAAGTCGTTCGACGTGTCTTTGCCGGCTTCAATTGTCACTACAATTGCACTATTCGCCCATTGTGAATTACGGTTAAAGTTACTCATGCCGTTGCATACCAGCCCATCAGCTTCGGTACCGCTGGATAAAACAAATCCACCTGGACACATACAGAAACTATAGACACCCGTGTTTGTATCATGGTCATGGTAAGTTAATTTGTAGTTTGCACTTCCCAATTTTGGGTGTGCGAAATAGTCTCGATATTGAATTTTGTTAATTGCTGACTGGGGATGTTCGATACGTAAACCTAAGGCATAGGATTTAGCTTCCATTGCTACCGAATGTTTTTCCAGGGCGTGGAATACATCATTCGCAGAATGGCCAGTAGCTAGAACAACATGATCTGATAGATACGTGTCACCACGTTCCGTAATCACGCCTTTGATAGAACGGGCATCGCTGACGAAATCTACGATTTGTGTATCGGGAAAAAACTCGCAGCCATTTTGCAACAAGAACTGACGCATTTTAGGAATCACACGTCTGATTTTGTCCGATCCCACGTGCGGATTGGATAGAAATTCGATTTCAGCGGGGGCGCCAAACTGAACCAGACGATTCATTACATAAGGAATATGCGAGGATTTAATTCGTGTGATTAGCTTGCCGTCTGAATACAACCCCGCACCACCTTCACCAAAGCAGACATTATTTCTAGGATCCAGTTCGCCGTAACGCCAGAATTTGTTAATTCCCATGATTCGTTTTTCAGCGACTGAACCGCGCTCAAAAAGAAGGCAAGGAATGCCGCGTTCCACCAATCGAAGGGCGGCAAACAGGCCCGCCGGGCCGCTACCCACGACAATGGGTTTAGACGACACGGTTTTATTCAATTTTGGCAGATGAAATTCGATTTGAGTTAAAGTTTCATTTTCGCCAGCAACTTCAATACTGTAAACGAAATGCGGGTTGTGGCGCTGTCTTGCATCGACGCTTTTTTTAAGGATACGATAGTCGCTGAACTTAGGCTCAAGTAACTCAAGTTTTTCCTTAATATCCTCATCTAGACCCACTTTGATATCTTTGAAAACTTTTGTCATTAAATCGGGATAGTCTTTTGACAGTCGGCTAGTCAAGTCTATAGAATCGCGGTATGTGGATTTTAAAAGTTTTACCAAGAAAAAGATTGAGTAAATTTGTAGGCCGTTGGGCTTTTAAAAAATTTCCTAAGCCATTGCAGATTCGTATCAATTTTGCGTACGCTCGTTTTTTTAATATCAACCTTAATGAAACCGAGTTTCCTTATTACGATTACAATTCATTAGGTGAATTTTTCATTCGTCGTTTGAAGCCGAGTGCGCGTCCCATAGCGCCAGCTCCTATCATCCATCCGTGTGATTCTGCAATTGCTCAGCACGGTCCGATCAATGGGACTGTGATGATTCAAGCTAAGGGCAAAGATTTTATCGTAGAGAAGCTAATTAAGATCCCTGATGCGAAAGAGAAATACCAAGATGGCTATTTCCTGACGTACTATCTATCGCCAAAAGATTACCACCGCGTTCATTCGCCTGTGACGGGATTTATTACTCAGATTCAGTATTGCACGGGCGACTTATGGCCGGTGAATCAATGGGCTCTGGACAACATTCCCGAACTGTACTCGGAAAATGAACGTATCTATGTGGAAATAGCGACCGAGAACGGACCCGTAGGGGTTGTGTTTGTTGGGGCCACGAACGTGGGTTCGATTGTGTTAACGTTTGATCGTAAAATTTTTACGAACTGGAAGCTAAAAACGATGAACAAAGTTTACGATCAACCTATCGCTATCGAAAAAGGTGCCGAGCTAGGCATGTTTCGGATGGGCAGCACAATCGTAGCTTTGTACAACAAAGAAATGATTGATCTGCATCGCGACTCGTTAGATATCAGGCCGGTCGTAAAAATGGGTCAGCCTCTGCTTAAAAATCCTATTAAATAACAAAAACAGCTTTTAAAGCACTGGGTAGGAACACTCAGTATCGCTGGTTTCCTGAACGATGACCTGAACCAATTCAGGCATCATCGGTTTTAATTTTTCAAACAACCAAACGGTAATATTTTCAGTGGTGGGATTCTTTAATCCCGGTACATCATTTAGTAATTTATGATCGATTTTCTTCATAACCGGTGCTGCTGTTTTAGTGATGTCGTTATAGTCGATTAACCAACCAATTTTAGCGTCAATAGCGCCTTGTAGGCGTAAAGTAATTTTAAAGCTATGACCATGGGTATGAGCACATGGATGCGATGAGGGCAGGTTCGGAAGAAATCGAGCGGATTCTATCGAGAAGGACTTTTTAATTTCAACAGTTTGAATTTTTGGCGCTTTAGATTTCATGGAAAACCTCTTTTAGAATGGTCTTTTTATGGAAATAGTCATATAATTCTTTCTATCGAGGCGGCAAATGGAAACTACAACATTGCAGTTACATAAACAAAATTTCAAATTTTCATCGGCTCATTTTCTGATTTTTAATAAGCAATCTGCCGAACGTTTGCATGGTCATAACTATCAAGTTAAGGTCGATATTGTTGTGCCTCCAGAGCAGGAGTTAAACAAAGAAGGCTACTTTGTTGATTTCAATGTATTTAAGAAAATCATTAAAACTAAGTTAGATCAATGGGACGAAATGGTCCTGCTTCCCGGTAAACACGAAGACATGAAGTTCACCGAGAATGGCCCTTCACTGGAAGTGCGTTTCCGTGAACGTTTTTATGTGTTCCCTAAAAATGAAGTTTTGCGCTTGCCAATAACAAATACTTCGGTAGAGCAGCTGTCCCAGTTATTGGCTCAGCACTTTATTGCTGAATTTAGGGCTTACGGTGTGCAAAAAGTACAAGTTTCCGTAGAAGAAACGCGTGGCCAAGGTGCCAGCACGACCGCCGGGCTGTAAAATTTATTCAATTGATTTTCAATAACCTTCGTTTCTAAGATATTGATTAATTTAGTATCGGCGGGCATGGTAAATTCCCCGCATGCGTATCGAATTCAACCGCCCCTATAAAATTCAAAAAATTTTAAAATTAGACCAAAACCCCGAGGTCACAGATCGTTTATACGATTTAGGATTTCTGGAGGGTCTTGAAATTGTCGTGGAAAAACGAATGCCTTTTGGCGGACCTTGGATTGTGTCTTCACCCATGATTTACGTAGCTTTACGAGACGAAGAATTTAATTGTTTGGAGCTGAAATGAGCCACATTTATGTATTAGTTGGTCAACCCAACAGCGGAAAGACGACTCTGTATAATTGGCTAACGGGTTCTAACTACAAGACTGTGAACTATCCTGGATCAACAATTGAGTTTTCGATGGGACAAATCGATCTCAAACATGGAACGAATAAAACATTTGTGGATACACCGGGAACGTATAGTTTAATTCCCAAAAGTCCTGACGAGGTCGTTACATTTCAAGTTATGTACGATAACGAGCTAACTAAAAAAGCGCACTGTGTATTAGTGATCGACGGTTTACATTTAGAGCGTCAGCTAACGATGGCTTTCCAAATGAAACAGGCAGGAGTTGATTTTTCCATCGTTGTCACGATGGCCGATTTATTAAAAGAGCAAAATACCCATATTGATTTTGCTGGATTATCAAAATCACTGGGTGTTGCCATTTATACCTTTAACGGACAAACGGGCGATGGTTTAGATAAAATAGTGGCCGGTTTGCCATTGGCTGTTTCTGAAATCCCAAGAAAAAAATTATCTTGGACTTATTTAGATTTTCAACGGGCGCGCATTAAGGCGATGGAAGAAATGGACAAGGTCACTCGTAAAACAAATACGAATGATATTTATGGATTTACAAAGAAACTAGATAAATTATTTTTAGGTCCCTTTGGGTTTGTATTTTTTATCGGTATCATGACGCTGTTGTTTGCGTCGTTGTTTTGGTTTTCAACTCCATTTTCTGATTTAATCGAAGGCGGTTTTGGCTGGGTCGGAGCGCAAATTGAAACGAAGTTCCCCGAATCATTTTTAGCAACCTTTGTTTCTCAAGGCGTGGTGGCCAGTTTTGCGGCGATTTTGGTTTTTGTTCCTCAAATTCTATTTTTATTTTTGGGCTTGGGTTTTTTAGAGTCTAGTGGTTATTTGCCGCGGGCAGCAGCATTGATTGATCATCCTCTTAGAAAAATGGGGTTGGGCGGGCGTTCGTTCGTTCCATTGTTGTCTGGCTTTGCCTGCGCTATTCCGGCATTGATGGCGACGCGAAATATTTCTTCGAAGCGTGACCGATTTATCACAGCCGCCATCATTCCGATCATGAGCTGTTCGGCGCGCTTGCCTGTTTATGGTTTGCTGTTGCTGTTTTTATTTCCTGACAATGCGCTATTGGTCGGGTTCGTATTCGCTGGATTGTATCTATTGGCGTTGGTGTTTGGTGCCATCGCTTCGTTGATCCTGTCGAAATTTATAAAGCCGTCAAAAGATCAGTTCTTTATGATGGAGCTTCCTTTATATCGTCGGCCACGTTTTCGCATCATTGTAAAACAAGCTTTGCAAAAGACTCGATCGTATGTGACTCGCGCAGGTCCCATTATTTTGGCATTTGCCGTCTTGTTATGGTTAGGTGCCCAGTTTCCACGAGTGGAGGCTAAGGCTCCGGATTTGGCAGATAGTTATATCGGACAATTGGGACACATCATGGAACCCGTGTTCAAGCCAATGGGCGTCGATTGGCGCGTGGGTGTTGGCTTAATTTCTGCGTTTGCGGCACGCGAAGTATTTGTATCAACAATGGCTGTTACGTTTAAAGTGACAGCAGATGAAGCTCAGCAAGAACACGATCTACTGGCCATAATGAACGAAGCTAAATTTGCAGATGGAACGCCGATCTTTACGGTCGGCAGCGTTTTAGGATTGATTTTCTTTTTCATGATCGCCCTGCAATGTATGACAACAGTTGCTACTCAGATACGCGAATCCGGCTCTGTCAAATTTGCTTGGGGGCAGTTAGTGATTTTGAATATAGTAGCGTACGTCGGAGCGGTGTTGATTAATCAGGGATATCGGTTCTTTTTTCTTTAGAAGAACCGATAATTTACGGGTCTACTCTTGGCGTTTCATATAATAATAGCGGCGATACCATGGTTTAGTTTTTCGTTTTAAATCACTTGCCGTATCTGTTGGGAATATCGAAATTCGGAATAAATTATGAGGGTTGTCCGCGAAATGCAGAACACCACGGGTGGTGTTAACGGCAAACGCGTAACCGGCGCGTTTGGCTAGGTGAATATCGCGATCTGAGCGATCTCCGTAGGTGTACGCGTAGCTTAAAATAGGTGAGCCGAATTCTTTTTCCAACGCCGATTTTGAATTTTCGAATTCTTGAACAGCCTGGTCATGATTCATCTGAGATAGTTTTTTATGATCAAACCCGTGACTGCCAATTTCCATATCGTGTGCCAAAGTCTGGCGTTGATCAGGGGACATCAATTTTAATTGTGGTGCTTTGGAATCGGCATCCCAGAAGTTATGGGAATGGGGATTCGTCAACAGGTAGAAGACCGCTTTCATTCCATGTTTTTTTAAAATCGGAACGGCCTTTGTCAGATTATTTTCATAGCCATCGTCAAAACTGATTACGACTGGGCGTTTTGGAAATGGGCGGCTTGGATTTTTCTTATATTCCAATAAATCTTTGAACGTCAGAGTTTCAAAACCGGCGTCTTTTAAATAGGACATGTGTTCATCAAAGCGACTTTCCGTCACGTAAATTTTGTGTGGGGATTCGAAACTAGGCTCTACAATTTGGTGATACATTAAAATAGGAATATTCTTTTTTACTCGGCGTTTGAATTGAGCCCACTCATATATATCCACAATCTGATCAACTTCGTACTGGCGATTGAAATAACTATTGGCGCGCTCTTTTAGTTTTGCGATCGGGTGGTTGTTTAATATGTTTGGCTGCTTCAAGATTGATTCTAAATCCGATTTCAACGCTTCGAAGTTGACGGCGTATTTAGTTTGGTAATCGATATCGCCAAAATTTGATTCCGCACACTGAACAAAGTTATCCGGGGTGATCATACCTAAATACAGTTCTTCGCCAATCGCCATTGTTGGTTTTTGCAAATACAGACTTTCAATAGCGATGCGGCCAGAACCAAAAACTAAATCAGAACAAGAGATGGTGTGAAATAAATTATCTAATTTGCCTAAAAACTTGAACTGGTTCGGGTAGGCTAAAGTTAGGCGCTTGATATTCTGTTGAGTCGCATCGGAAAAAAATGAAACTTCGCCGCCACCAATTTGGAAAACCACATTAGGGTATGTTTTCATCCACTTTTCTACATTTGAATTAATAATATTTTCCCAGTTCAAACCTTTAGGTCCTGATGTGCGGCCTAGAAATGAAACAGTGAATGGGCGATCACTACGCGGTGTCGCGGCAGGAATCAAAGAATCAATGTATTCTGTATTTAAAAAATTGCGGGCGATTTGAACTTGAGCTTCATGAAAACCAAATTGTTGCACGAAATGTTTTTTAATATTCTCGCAAACAGCCAGAATATTTTCACCATAAATATTAAATAGTTTTTTGGAATAAGAATAGTGCTGCTTGCCATGCAAAGTAGAAACTAAAGCGCAGCGACTAAATCGGGTTGCCCAAAAACCAATGCGAACCGCTGCGCGTGAATGAGCATGAATCGTATCGATATTATTATTTTTGATAAAACGACGTAAAAAAACGATACTGCGAAGGCGTCTTGCAAATGAGGCATTATGAATGGGAAGTGGAATAAAAGCGGCTTTTGTGCGTTTATGAATTTTATCACTAACGATATAGCATGAATGGCCGCGTTTAATCAGTTCATCTGTTAGGTCGATGGCATAAACTTCGGCGCCGGTTAATTCTACTTGTGACAATAAATGGACGACTCGCATCCTAATCAATTAGCAAATTTGGCTATTTGAGTCACCCAAAGACTTTTGTGATTTATTAAAAATCAGACGCTTTAGTTAGCTTTAAACGGTCCTCGTCCTCATCAAATGGGATTAATTCTTGAGGCGTTTTTGATGTTTTAGGCTTGTTAGTTAAGTTAGGCTCTAAAACCATCTTTTTGGCTTTAGCTTTAACGTCTTCGGCTATGGGTGCTGTTTCTGTTTTGGTTTCTACCTTCGCTACATGTTTAGCTTCGGCTGTCGGAGCTTTTACCGAAGAGCGAGACGTATCTGTTTTAGCATTGCGTAATGGAACTACAGAAGCTTTGCCAGTGGACGGAGTAGGCATGTGGGGCGGGCGTTTGGCCGGAGTAAATTGTTTAACTTGTGGCTGCTTAACCGCACGAGTGGTTTCGGTTACGACAGGAATTTCACGCTTCACCGGTTTAAGAGATTCTACTTTTGTGGAGGTAGTGAAATGGGAAGATGCCGGTAAGCCATCGTGGTGTTCTTTGATTTGTTTGATGATATCTTGTTGTGAGGTCACGAGTTCAGATAAAAGTGCACGCAGATTTTTTGTATTCGTTGCTTGTTCTTGACTGGACAATGAAATTTCGTTGTTGATGTCGGACACTTTTAATGTGCCAGACAAAATGCTGTTTAAAAGTTCGTGTGAGCTTTGGGCTTGATCACAGCCTTTCTTGATATTTACGGTCGTTTCATTGATCAAAGATGAAATGTCTTTCGCTGCGGAACTACTTTTTTGAGCCAGGTTGCGAACGGCTTCCGCCACTACAGCAAAGCCTTTGCCTTGTTCCCCGGCACGTGCCGCTTCAACGGCCGCGTTTAATGCTAAAAGATTAGTTTGGAATGCGATGTCTTCGATCATGCTAAGGATTTCTGTGATTTTTTTAGAGGATTGCGACACTTCGTTCATGGATTGATACAATTCAGAAATGGCTTTCACGCTAGATTCAACCGTTGTGCGTGATTGATGTGATAACATCGCTGCTTGTTTTGCATTTTCTGATGTCGTTTGAACGAGGTTATTTAAATTTTCGATGTCGGATGTTGAACGCTCTGAAGAGTTTACAACATATTGGATGGAGTTCATCAATGAATCCATCGTGTGGCGAGTGCGCTGATTGAGATTGTTAATTTCTTCCTGGTGGAAATCAGCTTGGGTATTTTCGTCGTCTTTTTGTTTGCGGGAGCCAATCCAAAATAAGGTGCTTAAAACTAAAACACACGCTAGATGAATTAAACCTAACATTTGAGGTGATAGGCTGCTGAAAGATAAGGCGGCCAACACTAAACTTAAACCAACAAGGGACCAAAACAAGACAGGCAAATTCATTTTTTTCACGCAAATACTCCCACCCATTTGTCGGAGAACTGGGCGAAATATTAAGGCTAAATTAGCATGCTAAATGCTCAAGATCTCTGCAGAATAGAGCTAGGATCGTTTAAAATAACTTTAATTGTCTCAGGTTGGTACTGTGCTAGACCGGCTACATAGCCGACCATGTATACACAAAGGGCGACTCCCATGATGATGGAGATTTTTTTTGCATATAAATAAATCAGAAGTTTAGTTTCATTTTGTATCACAACCATTCGATTTTAAGCATTGACAGACTCAGAGTTCAATACTAAAGATTAGCTTCACGCATTACGCGGGAGTAGCTCAGTTGATAGAGCGATGCCTTGCCAAGGCATAGGTCGCGGGTTTGAGCCCCGTCTCCCGCTCCAAGTTTTCACTTGGAGATTCAATAACTTGGCTTCTTTCGATTTCACCATAAAACTTTAAGATCCCTGTTCATGGTCCACATATGGTCCACCATATTGGTAACACTAAGTAGACTCCGGGAAACCCTCCTCCTTATTAAAAAAAATTGAAAATGATCTGGCTACATTCTCGATGCTTCTTCCAACTGGAAGCGCTAAAGTATTTGGTCAAGCGCAAGTTAAAGGTAAGTCTAAAGTTCATATGAAAATGAATGTTTCTGGAGAAGAGATAGTAGATAAAAGTAGATAAGGAGATTTTTTGAAAAATTCTAAAATTGATTCTTTACGTTTTTTTGTGGTTTTATACTTAGCAATCACTATTTGCCCATCGTCAATTTTGGCGGGGCGGATACAGGTGGTGGATGACAAGTCTGCCTATCTTACCTATCGATATCTCGAAGATGTAAGTCATAAAATTCCACCGACGGTAAAGTTTTATCCCAACAAAGATTTTACAGGAAAACCGACCATTACTATAAACCCTGAAGGCCTCACCGTCGAAGATAAATTGGTGTGCAAATGGGACCATCAGTACAGAGAACAAACCGACATGCGTTCGTTATTGGTTTTGGGACCTTCCGGTATAACAAGAAGCCCATGTGATAAAGTAGGTCCCGTAATTTCACAGTACGAACTATTTCGAATTGAGGTAAAAAATAATGTATCTAACGACTACTATGAGGTGGACTACTTAGACCGAACGCTCTACCTAGATAAGAAGCAAATGACTGATTTTGACTTTCATGAGTCTAAAGTTACGCAAGAAAAAGAAGAAAAAGCGTATCAGGCCACAGTTTATAAAAACCTTCTTAGAGATGACAAAAGCCTTAACGATTTTATAATAAAAATTAATCAATGCATAAAAAAGAAAGACAAGTCGTGTTTGGCTAGCAACGAGCACTATGAAAACGTCCTTTTAGGATGGCAAGACTATGTCTGTGGGTTTCACAAATACGTCGTCGTAGATGAAGTGTACTACTGTGAAAAATGGATGAAGTACCGTTGTGCCGAATCCAAAAGCCTCACTCGTTTTGGCGGCTGTGACGATATACTTAAGTCGACTCAGGGACCGAAGCCAAAACTCAAAAGACAAACCGAAAAAAATATCACTAATTTTATATGGAATTCATTGGAAAAATGTTTCTCAAAAGACAATTCAAAAAATCAAGAGTTCAAGGTTGAATCAACATCGTTCAGTACAACGATAAAAATTAAAACTAACGAGATGTACGATTTTACGTGCTCAATATCAAAGATCCATGATAACTCCGCAAAAGAATCCAAGTGGGATCTGGCTGGTTTCTGGGCCAATCCAGGTGGTCACCCAGAAACTGAATTTACTTGGTGATGCGGAAAGATGAATAGGGTAGTACCTAGATACGAAGCGTGAAGGACAAAAAAATCGGATTTCAGCGGCATCTTTTTGAAACTGTGGAATATGTTTTCTCAATATACTTGATCCCAGAAGGATTAAGTATAAGTCGAACCAAGGTGCCTCGATGGTCGCAATCAAAGATGAGTTTTTTGGAATTTTCTTTCAATATACCTTTTGTTCCGCTCATTAGTAAAAAAAAGATCCTCCGTCCTCGCAAATTCGAGATGTCATATAGAGTCAAACTCCAGCGTTAAACAATTTTGTATTGGGTTCTTATTCATAGGTTGAAGCCTATTCGGTTTCCATATTTGAGAGTCAATAGACCTATAAATTCAACTTGAGATTTGACTTCTTGTTTTTCTCTATGAAATATTATCAAACGAGCAAGAGGTAATTGTGAAAAATAGAATTTTATTTCTTTTAATCTCAAATTTTTTGATTTCATGCAGTCATGTTGAAGTGTCTGGGTATAATCGAGATCAAAATACAGTTACGATAGAAACTAGCGGATTTGCGACCGAAGCTGATGCTCAAAAAGAAGCTGATAAATATTGTCGTAAGCAATCTAGACTTGTGAGCATGGACAAACGATTTGTCGGCACAAATGTCCACAAAGTGGGGGATAGCGTAACAGCTACTAATAAAACAAACCTGTTTTTCACCTTTTCATGCCAATAAAGTTTAATAAGTTTTAAGATGCCATATTTTTTAAACCACTTCCAATCCAATTTATGCGCTTTCAGTTTCCTTGCATCTCTTGGCTTATTCCTTTTAATTGTAACTTACAACTATTTAGTACGGATCGCCAGCGTTCTAATCTGCTGTTTTTTATCCCCAAGCTATTTAGGTACGCTCACCAATTTGCTTTTTTGAAACTGAGTAATCAGTTTTTTCATTGGAACAGTTATTCTTTGGTGTGTTCTTATAAACGGCGGATAAAACTGTGTATCAAATAACCCGGCGATATCACTAGCCGCGAGGACCATAGAATAAGTCCCGACTACTTCATTTGTGGAAATATCAACGACATCTAATGAAACGGGACATTTTTTGTATTCGCCTATCGGAAACAATCCAAAAGTTATTACCCTAATCAGAACATTTATTCCTTTTGAACCTGTCGGGTAACTCCCCACACTTTCACATTTAAAGTAGGTAAATTTCATTTTTAATAATTGAGATGAGCTGTCCTCAAAGTTTAGATTCTCCCGAGCAATCTCTTTTTCGATAGTTCTCTTGATTTCGATGAAATCAAAATCATGTGAAGGTATTTCCGTTTTATCCACAACCTCTAATTCGGTCGGAATCCTACCTTCATATTTAAGTTTAGAGGCAGAGCGCATTTCGTATATCAACGGTCCCGTTACGCAGCCATTTACCACTATAATAATAAAGGCTAATATTAGCTTGAAAAAAAACATATCCTTTTTGAAAACTCGGGCACCAGTTAGGACGAAGTGCCATTCTTCTAAACTTATTAGCGCTTTCTATGTCTATCTGAACCAACTCCATAGCAATATAAAGTATACAAATTGGATTTTACAATTTTTCAAATTGAAAAAAGTGACAAATAAAGTTCCCCAACTTCTTTCAATATATGCTGTGAGAATCCCATTCTGTAGTCGATTACATTAATGAATTCACCAATGAGACCGAAATAATAACAGATATTAAATAGTTTCTGCTAAACGCCAACCTTGCTCAATGACTTCATTTTGAATTTTCGTCAACTTTGAGGTCGAACTTAATTTGAGAGAAAATATATTCCTTGGTCGCCGAAATCAGAATATTTGTATCTACGACACGGCCGTCTTTCAATTTTGGACGGCTGCTTAACAATCGAAGAAAGTCGCTATACCCCCAAAGTAACTGTATCTCTAAACCTCCGCATCCTTTGGTTTTGCGACATTCTTTTTGTTGTTTCGGCTTTTCTTTTCTCGTTCGCTGATTTCATCGACAATATTTAGAATCTTTTGAGAAAGGGGTTTTCGACGCATTTCGCTCAATTTTTTGGCGATTTCGCGGCCTGCACCCTTTTGGCCGATTCTAGGCTTTTTCTCTGACATAGGAATCTCCTGTTTTGTCTAATATAGCATAGGTTTTTGTTTTGCAACATATCGAAATTGTTAAGGTTTTTTCTCCACGATCTACGTCGACCAAATAGGCTCTCTCTTTTGGATACTTCTTTACTCAAACACATTTTCCAACTCAAAGTGACTTTATTATGTTTGGGTGAACAATAAATTCATCAACCTCAGGTAGTGAGTTTTTGCCGGTCGGGACATCAAAAAGCCAAACTCTTTCAGACTGCGTGGTTTTCTTCCAGCCTCGGCGAGTTCCAGCCATTCCGGAAATAATCACTGCGCTCTCAGGACGCTTTTGCAAGAACGCATAAAGGGTAGAGGTATTCCCCATAAGGCGACCGACAAACTCATCAATGATCACAGAGAAATGTTTTCGTTCATCTAACTTAAGTTCGGCGTCTACTTTAGTCGATGCTGATTTTAAGTCTTGAACTGTGAATTTGCCACTGGTCTTGGCGGTTTCACCGTATCTACCTGAATCTAAAAAAAGAAAAATTATTTTTGAGTTTCTGTAAGATTCAAAAAGGTTAATTCCTTCCTCATTGGTACAAGTTAGATCTCCAAAATCGGATAGGGCTATGCTTTCATGCTAAGCTTTTTTTATTTTAGGACTCCAAAAAGAAGTTTTTAGTCACAGGACGTTACATGACTTTGAACATTTTGAAAGCTAGTATCCAACAGTAGCCCAAATCGGTTAGAGAAAAGATCGAAGTGATGTCACAGGCTTCTCCTTTGAAATAGGTATTAACCTCAACATCTCCTTCTGATTCTGGAACTGAAAGTCCCAACTGTTTAAAATTATCATCGGCCGGCGGGGTGATATGAAAACACCAAGTTTTCAGGTTTTCCTTTATTGGCGTAGGATCATTGTCACCAATATCATCGAAATATCCATAGGCTTCGAGCGTTTCAAACAAATCGTCTGTAATCATCTTGACGTGAGCTGAGTCATTTGAATCAGGTTGCCACGCTTTTCCCTTTAGCTTGGAAGGCGCATTTTTATATTTATAAGTGGGACAAATTTCAAAAGCTTTATGAAACTCACTAAGTGAAACAAAATTCATAAATTGCCCAATTGCATCCCGTATTTCAATCTCTGTTGGTCTTTGTGTCCATTGTTTAAAGCTCATGATGCCCCTCTCTGTGTCACAGTATTGTGAGCTTCAGACACGATCAACAAAGAAATCATTAATTGGCAATAGCGGCAAGGTACGGTGATATTCAAGCGTTTATTTATGCGAGGCAGGAGTTCTGCTTTTATAAAGCTGTTCTATTTCTTTACATGTCACGATATCTGAACGCGACATTTTTTCGATGCCGTAAAAGCGGTAGACCCACCCCAAAAGGTTCAGCTCTAAATTTTTGCGGATAACGCAAATGGATTACGTTATTGACCACAAACCTATTTCAAGTATGCTTTTATCTATGGGACGCATAGTTTATTACGAAAAAAAAGGGCCGAAAATATTATTTTGTAAAATTGAGTACCGTGGTTTAAGCGTCACTACAATTACGGGAGTGGTGGGTTCTAAACTGACAAAAAAATCGAAGCTTTTGGGTAAGAATATCGGCGAGGCCGTTGAAAACTTTAAGCGCGAAACTGCGAAATATTTGAAAAAAGGCTTTAATGAAACTGATGAAACTTTACCTCACGTAAAATTGCCAAAAATACGCCAGCCAAAAGCAACTTTGAAAACTAAATCATCTTTCGCTAATAAGCTATTGGATCAAAAAAATCGATTTGAAAAAAATGCTGACATTGAAGAGACACTCATTTTCTCTGGTCCTATTCCCGAAAGTAAAGTTGCCATGATCGAGAATAAACTAAAGTGCAAACTGCCGGATGACTATGTCGAGTTGTTGACGTCGCTGGGATGTTTTAAGGTCGTTGATAAAAGTGATGTCGACAAAGCTTATAAAAAAATACTCCAATCTAAATTCGAAATTTTACATCCAGACAAGGTCATAGAATTGACTAAGGCTGAGCGAAAAGCCTACCTGAAATATGTAGATCAGGAAACGATCGACAACTTAAATCAATCGGTGTTGTTTCAGACACGATACGGGCGAGGCGATTACTACACATTTCGCTGCAATGACGGATCAATTCACAACTTTCAACACGATGATCATTACAAATGGACAAAAAAGATTTTAAACTTTAAAGCGCATATCCAAAAGATTATTAACGAAATTTCTTAATCAGTATCTCGACCATAAATGGAGTGCGCCCCGTTGATCAGACACTGTAGCCCCAAAGGGTTTGAACAGGTCGGTCGGCGGGTTTAAGATTTAATACTTCTTTTTCGAACTCGGAAGGAGTTTTGTAGCCCAAGCCCGAGTGAAGCCTTTTTGTGTTGTAAACTCTTTCGATAAAATTTGGCAAGTTTTCTTTTACGTCGCTCATCACTTTGTAATCTTTAAAATATATTTCTTCGTTCTTTAAAGTTTTAAAAAATGATTCGATATATGCATTATCTTCCGGAGTTGCCAGCCTCGACATTGATATTTCAAAACCGTTTTTCGTTAAATATTTTACGTATTCTTCACAGCAGTATTGAACGCCACGGTCTGAGTGATGGATGATTCCCGGTGCTGGTTTGTAGCGCTTCACTGCGATGTCGAGCGCCTTCAATCAGAACCTATGCGATAGATCCCTTGATACAGCCCAGCCGACGATTTTTCGCGTGTAGACGTCGATCACAGCACTTAAGTAAACATATTCATTCACAAGTTTAATGTAAGTGATGTCCGTCGACCAAAGTTGATTCGGGCCAGTTAATTTTATTCCACACACTAGATTTGGATAAACAAGACGAACACCAATATGCGTTCCGCGCTGTTTGATCATTTTTCGTATACAAGAGAACAAACTAAACTTTTTCATCACGCGCCGGATTCTTTTAGTATTGATCGCTTTTCCCTCTCGAAGAAGATGCTCGCGCACCCTCCGGTAGCCATACCCCGGAAGCACAAGATGGATATTTTCAATCGTGTCACGTAACTCAAGATCGCGTTTTAATTGAAGGTCCTCGCGAGTTGCTTCGTGATAAAATGTCGACCTTGCGATCCCAATCATTTTGCATCCTCGGGCAATAGATCCAAATTCTCCGATGTGATCTCGGATGAAGCGGACTTTTTCCTCTGTAGCGAGCTCTCGAACATTTTTTTTAGCATCAGATTTTCTAAATACAAGTCGGCGATCTCAAGCTTAAGATCTTTAATGTGCGCTTGATGGCGATAGTTTTCGACCTCTTTTTTATATTTGCTCTTTACTTCTTGTCGCTTGTTATTAAATTTTTTATTTTTATATTTCTTAATAATGTTTGCGATCGAACCGTGTGACAGTCCGTAAAGTTTACCGGCTTCACGGTAACTCATTCCCTCTTCTAGAAGTTTCTTTGCGACCATCTGCTGATAAGACTCCGAGTGCTTAGGTCTTCGACCCGGCGGCCTTTTTTCTCTTACATCGGGTGGCGTGTGGATTTCCATAGATCGTCCTTATTTCTTCAGCTTCGGGTCTTACCACGAAGCTTTGTTAAGGCCAATCGATCCGTTCCAAAACTATTTAGAGCACTGTCTGACCGGAGGGGCGCAGTTTATAAAGCTTCTTTTTGAGACAGAATAGTAAAAAAATGCCTCTGCAGTTTTTTCAGGTAGAGAATATTTGGGGTCGTTGAGTAATCAAAACCGCTATCTCAAAGCAGAAAAAAATCGTGAACACCATGGGAAAATGTAGAGGCAGACAGTAGAGGCGTAAGCAGTAGCAAAGCTATAAAAAATATGTTGAGAAATTTTAACAACTCTTATCGGTAAGAACTGGCTCCTTAGCTTGCGGCTAAGAAGCTAAATTCTATTGGAA
>TARA_B110001454_G_C12723278_1_pt1 | contig 42901 bp, 44 predicted proteins | sample TARA_B110001454 | Tara Oceans TARA_B110001454 (sample SAMEA4397004) | marine metagenome | biome: Polar Biome; feature: [MES] marine water layer (ENVO:01000295) within the mesopelagic zone...; material: water (ENVO:00002006), including particulate matter (ENVO:01000060) such as...... | reverse complement strand
TTTGACGATATTTTACTTGGCCTTAGCCGCAGGCTAAGGGACCAGTTCAAAACAACTACATGTACCTGGGTTCAAGACGGCAACGCGAATCCAGATTAATTTTTTAGTCCCTTAGGTGGATGAATTAAAATTCCAACTGGGACGGACATTAATGTTTGGTATTTTAACGTGACCGATTTTCCTGGTTCTAAAGACTCAACCAAAACTTTAGTGATACTATCCGTAAATAGTCCATTTTCAGCGCGTACCAAATATACGCCGCCGTCCTTCAAATAGACGATGTTCTTGGGAAGCGTTCGATCACTAGATTGAAACACAGTTTCAATATTTTCAATAGGCACACTTTTATCATCACCAAACATAATTCCCTTGTTTGCCGACTTGATAGCATCGAAATCGGTGGTTCCATGACTAGCATCGATTTCTACGATGTAACCGGCGCCGCTTTTTGAACCTTTTACGCTTAAACTTGTTTCTGATTTTTGAGCAAAATCTAAAGGAACTTCATTGTTCGTGATTCCCGCACGCAATGTGACGTGTCGGACCACAGATAGCGACACGGGTTCGTCATCCCGCTTGGTTTGGATGGATTCTAGCACGCTTTGGCCGCTGACTAGGACCGTCGTTTTATGCCGCAGGTTCATGCGTACATGAATGAAATCTTTAAATTCTGAAATCAGATACACATCGGTTTCTAATTGACCTTCAGCATTAGTTACTTCGGCACTGAAACCTTCAGAGCCATTAATTTTGATATCGGAATATTTACGTGCTGGGTATTTGGCTTTTAGATACACTTTAAGATCTGTTAATGTTGGCCCCGCATTTCCTTCGATTTTTGCTTTAGTGACCGTCAGTTTTGATCCGTCATAGTTACTGATTTCTAACCCATTAGCTAGCTCTGTTTTCTTCCATCCAAATGGTACAGAAATAAATAATTGCGTACCAGGAATAGGTTGTAGTGACAATTTGTAGACAAGAAAACGATTGGCTTTAACTTTGTTAGGTCCCACATCGACGCCGCCGTCTTGGGGCTTGCTATTTCCACTTGGATCCAGAATATCGATCGATTCACTTGGATTTACATTGTGTGTTGGCGAACAGGCCATTAGCACAGACGTAATAATAGCGGTTAAAATCAGTTTCATTGGACGTCTCCTGTGGTCAGCGCAAACAATTGGATGTTCATTTGATAAACATCGTCTGGATTTGTGTACGCACTTGCGATTTGATTTATTTCTTTTCTGAAAGCTCGTATTTTATCTTGAATTTCTGACAATTTCTCTTTTGGGATAGAAATGGTCGCGCTATTAACTTCTCTAGTTGAGGGGTGGTTGTGTCTCAAGGCATCGCTAGCCAGGCGATTCATCGATTGATGATACTCATAAACCGCCATCGAACGTGTTTCGTCCCAAACACTCAAAGCACCCGAATTTTTCTGTTTATACCCCTTCTCGGCGTCGGCTTGGATCATATCTAAACGCAAAAGGGTTTGCAGTGCTTCGCTAGCTTGTGCTGACGTAATGCGATTTCCTAGTCGTTTAGCGATCCAGCTAGGACTGGCTTTAAAATTTCGTGTATCAATTAGAACGTATATAGCGACAACGTACCACTTGGAGAGAAAGTCGAATTTTTCTTTCTCTAAGTTATGAACTTTCGCAAGTGTAGATTTAATAGAAATGATTTCAGCAAAGTACTTTGATTTCATTTCTAAATCTTCTGTTTGTGAAAATAGAACCATCATTTCAAAAAACTTGGCCTCTTTTTGAGAGAGTTTTAACGCATCAACAAATTTTGGTATTGTTTTCAGTGAAAGGTTTCGTGCACCATTAATAATCATCAATAAGTAAGACGGGGAACTGATACCGGCCTGCTTGGCAAAAACACGATGACTATAATTAGGATTGTTTGATTTTTTGTGAGCATAATAATCCGATAGGTATAATCGGTAATCATTATATTCAAAAATATGTTTCGACATATTCTTATTTTTGCTCAATCTAAAATTTCCTTGCTGTTCACAAAACATGAATGAACTCTAAAACTATCGCTACTGTGGTGTCTAGCAAAGTGCACGCAAAATGTATACATTTGTGTACACCACACCGACTGGGTGAAAACTTACAATTTAAGTAGAATCAACAGCTTAGCGGAAACAAGGCGTACACAGGCTCTGTAAGGTTTTCATGGAAACAGCGATTTTTGAGCTTTTTCTAACGTGTACACTTTTGTGGACATCTTGTTTGTCCAATCTTCAAAAATAATTGGTCTCAAAAAAATTCTTTGTTACTTCCTCTTTGAACTTGAGACTTCGTTTTATTGGGAGCGAGTCCAAGAAAACCAACAAACATAGGAGATAACATGAACAAGAAAACAATAGCTGCCTTAGGTGCTTTTATCGCATCCCTTGTCGGGGCTGCTCAAGCGGAAACAGTAGTTCAAGCATTAGGAAATGCGGGCGTGCAAGGTATGGCTCGCGATGGTCGCATGGAACTGAGTGTGGATCAGCTTTACACTGTAACCCAAGCCGCTCAACGGGCAGGTCTAGAGATTTCAGTAGTCGGTACTTCACCGAAAAAATTGGGTACGATCCAAATCCAAATTGGGGAAGTGAATAAACTACACCCGACAGGAATCAAAGTTTTTACTCCAAAAACAATAAAAGAAATTAGTGCTTTCGGTCCAATAGTCGCTAACTAAACGGAACGTTTACAAAGTGTGGGCGTTTAATCGGCTGAATCCCTTTATGCGCCCTTTTATATGGAGTTATTTATGCAGAAAATAGAAAAATACTGCCTTAACCGGGGATTCAGTTTCAGATACGACGAAGCCAAGGAGACACTATTCGTTGGTTACAATCCACCAATTGCAAAATCAATTCAAGATTCAGGCGGTTTCCTTAAGGAAATGGTTGAAGTTTTTCAAAAGCCGACAACACTCGGTCAAGCTACTTATGATTTGTCAAAAAATCATTCCCTTGCTGATGTGACTTTGGGAATAGAAATGGCGGTGAAAAATTACTTCATCTTGCCGTATAAAAAGACAAGTCATAAAAAACTAGATCGTCACGATTTGTACGCGCGCTATTGTGATGTTAAAGAATCGCAAGAAAAACTTTTGAAAAATAAAAAAATTGCAATTGTTGGAGTCGGTGGCATTGGATCAAACTGTGCTATTTTAGCTAGTTCTGCCGGTATTAAAAGTCTTGTTTTAATTGATGCGGATGAAATCGAGCTATCCAATTTGACTCGCACTACGCTGTTTGCAGAGACAGATTTGGGCAAGAAAAAGGTTCAGGCCGCTAAAGATCAAATTAATCATTTACGTTCAGGTGTGAAAATTAAAACCAGTCTAAAACCTTTTACGGATGATAATTTGAATTTTTATTCAAAGTTATTAAAAGATATCGATGCGCTTATATTATGCGCGGACAGAGCTGAAGTTCATCAAACGGCATTAAAGATTTCTAAACAGCTAGGAATTCCATACATCAATGCGGGTTATGCTGAATCGAATGGAGTTGTTGGTCCACTGGTCATACCAGGTAAAACATCGTGCTTTAATTGCGAACGTTTATCTCGTAAAGGAAATCACCTCACTCTGAGAGAAATGAATCCATTTCTGCAAGCAGCTTCATTTGGTCCTCTGAATTATATGGTTTCGGGTTTGGCGATCGCAGAGATATTGAAACATTTCTGGGGACACACTTCGGCCTTAGAAAATGAACGCTGGATATTCGATAGCATCAATTTAGGTGTTACCAAAGAAAAATTAACTATTCATCCAAATTGCGATCACCATCATAACGTGAGCTATCGCATTTCTAGCAAGGATTAAAAAATGATCGAAACGTTATTGCAAATTAAAGATCAGTATTTGTCTGAACGTGCTTATTCGGGGCCATTTTATGTAATGGATAGCTCGATGATAGAATCCCGCGCTACCGAATTCAAGAAAAGTTTTTCACTCTTTCCCAGTGTGTCCTTTTTCTATTCCTATAAAACGAATTCGTTAAAAGATGTAGCTCAAAAAATGAAGTCTTTAGGCTATGGCGCCCAAGTTGTATCGGGTGATGAACTAGAATGCGCACTGCTCGACGGACATTTGGGAAAAAATATTGTTTTTGATGGTCCCGTAAAGAAGGAAAGTGAAATTAGGTTGGCCATTGAAAATGGCGTTACTATTCAGCTAGACAGTTTTTTTGAGTGGCAAGAAATCAAACGACTTTTTCCAGACAGACTCAAAGAAATTAAATTAGGTTTACGATTGGCGCATGTTTTTGAGAAAAATCAAATTTCTCGCTTCGGTTTCAACTCTGAAGAATTTCATTTAGTTTACGAAGATATTTATAAATCAGGGGCGGTTGTGTCTGGCGTTCATTTTCATGTCGGATCAAATCTGACCCATATTGAAAGCTACTTAATTGAGCTAGATCGTTACGTCGATGTCATCAAGAAGGTCGTTAGAGGAAAAACGGATGGAATGCCTTGGATAAATTTGGGGGGCGGTTTCCCCGCGCTCTCAAATAGGGAAGGCAAAGCTTTGCCTGATTTTACTCAGTGGAGTTTACGCTTGCTGACTCATTTGACGAGCAAAGGATTGAATCCAAACTCATTCACGTTAGCCTTAGAGCCGGGAAGAAATTTCGTAGAGGATGCCGGTTATCTTTTTTGTCAGGTGGTCACTTTAAAGCATCGGGCCGGCGAAAATATACTAGTACTAGATACTGGCCTCAATCACGTGCATTCATTCCACAGTTGGCAGCATCGAATATTTCCACTGCAACATAAAACTTCAGGTGCTGAAAAGATCTATAAGGTGTACGGATCGAACTATTTTGAAAGCGATTTGTTTCATTTAGGATTACCGGTCGTTGATGCGGAACCTGGTGATTGGTTTGTGATCACCAACGTCGGTGGTTACGACATTCCGTCCATCAATCCGTGGACACGCAAGCATCCGGCAATATACTTTTATGAAAACAATAGGCTCTGCGTCTGTCGTCGCGGTTCAAGTGAATTGTCGTCTCGGGTGAGTCTGTGAGAGTTTTACTTTATAGTGTACTTATTATCTGGCTCGGCAGCAGTTTGGTCTGCACGGGATTAAATAAAAATATTTGGCCATTTCCTTCGCTTAACGTATTTAGCGAGTTACCTAAAGACAAATCCGGCCTTTGGGTCGTCAGAATCGCGACTGATTCAAAAACATATGAACTTGATCCCGGCAATATTTTACCTATGGATTTTTTTGTGGCGCGCGCATTTGTAGGTGACGTGGCACGGTATCAAGACGAAAAAAAACTGCAGGCCTTACTAGATTACACTTATGACCATCTCAAAGAATCCCGCACAGGTTTTGACGAGCAATGGGGAAAACCCAAAATTTTTCCAGGTCAAAAAACGAATATTCAAATTGTTTTGAAAGTCTCAAAGACAGAGCGAACGCATAAATACGAAACGGTTCCACTTGGCGAGTATGTCATAGGAGAGAAAACCTATGCCCAATAGCATACGTAGCGCAATCGTTAGAACTCTTTCCCTGTTTTTTGTCATATGGTCTATTTTTGGTCCTATTGATTCTAGTTTGATAGAATTTAAAACCATTCTTTTTGGGCCTTCGCTATTAAACGGAATTTCGTTTCTATTTTTTTTAAAGTTTTGTTTAATATTTTCTTCTATCGCTCTGGTGTTGCAGCCTAGGAGCTTGTGGTTGGGCCTCATTCAGCTTATTGCTGGTAGCTTGTTGTTATATGTTGGTTTGGTTTCTAACTCCGTTTGGAATTACAACACCCATATCATTGTCATTGCTCTGTTAACTTATATAACAGGTCTTAGGGGTTCTGAGGCGGGTGAAAAGGACCTAGTCACTTGTGTTTCTTTAGTGTTCGCGACAATTTATATTCAAGCGGCGATTTCAAAAGTGGCCGTATCAGGACTCGATTGGATGAACACTGGTTTAACTATTTATCGACACTTACTGAAGTTTAATCCTACTTTGTCTGCGATCTTGGATGGTAATCCGATACTATTCCAAATGGCAGGGTGGTTGACCGTGATCGGCGAACTAGTTTTAGGAAGTTTTTTTGCTATTCCGAAAACGCGAAAACTGGCTGCTATGCTATCGATCTCATTTCATATCATGCTCTGGTTTGCTTTTAATATCAGCTTTTGGCATTTGTGGATTTTCTATCCAGCGCTTTACTTTTCACAGAATAGGAACTCGTTTCTAGCTCGTCTTAATATCCAAGACTCCATTTGTAAAAGTCGGATGGGTCTGACCTCAAAACAGCTATAACGGAAATAGACAATGCGATACAAGGAATCCCTTTGCACCCAGAGCGTGGGTCTAACCAAACTCCATCGGGTGCAACCTGATTGTTTTGTTATAAACTATAGTCCAGAGTCAGCTAATTTAGCTTTTAATTCTGTCACTCGGCGGCCCGTTATTTCAGATAAACAAGCTGCGATTTCAATTCCGTGAATAGATCCACCGCGAGAGTCGTAGTTGTCAAATTCACATTCAGCATCACGTAAAATAACCCACGCACGTTGGGCTTTTCTTAAGTAGGCTATTTTTTCATTTGCCACAGATTTTGGTTCGCCGCCGGTGCGAATTTGTTTGATCAATTGTTGGTAGGCCTTGGGTGGGAGGTTGTTTATTGGATAAAGTTATCATTGGCCGGGCGATCGATGCAGTGTTTAGAATTTGGACACTAGAATTTACAATTTCAAAGTGTGAATAGGGGGCAATTGTGGCTGTTGCCTGAAATTTGTTTAAAAATAGTGAATGGAAGACAGGTTTAAATTTTAAACCTTGTGATTGTCACTGAGAGTACGTATAAATCGGCGCACCACAAATAGATAAGGATTGAGTCAATGGAAGAAGTTTCTAATGGTGGCCTAGAACAGCTACACTGCGACGAATGTAAAACAGGCCACAGTATAGAGCAGGTATTGGGCCTGTGCGATCTTAAACTTACATTTCCGAATAACTGGGCTTCTTTCACTTGCACCGCGTGTGAGGAAGAAAACGATGTCGAAATTAGCGAAAATGAAATAAAAGTTGGTATCATTGCTGGTAAGCCCCCAGAGTTCGAAGTTCTCCATTCTGCACCAATGGGCGACATCAAATTTAAAGTTATCGATGAAAAAGAAAAACAAGGTCTTTTGGTCACTCTGTCAGATAATCGTGTTTTATTTGTTCGAACGGCTAGTATTTTGGTCAAGGCGACACTGGTGTCCGTGAATGCAAAAGAAATAGTTTTTGATTTTGGATTTGTTCATAAGGTAGTTGGGCGCCTTTCTATTAGACGTTCCGACAGAGTGATTCGTTTGCTTTCGGAGGGGGGCGATCCTGAAGAGCTGAGTTTTTTTTATCCGACGGTGGGACACGCTCTCATTCAGCAGTGTGCCAATTTGACCACGGAAACTAAAGAATTTAGATTTATGATGAAGACCTAACCACTAAAAAAATGGCTCTAAGTTAATATTTTTCTTGAACTCACTAGCATTAATAGCTACAGTTTAAACCTTCTGCTGGCCTTGTGGTGGAATTGGTAGACGCGCTGGACTCAAAATCCAGTGCCCGCAAGGGCGTGGGAGTTCGATTCTCCCCGGGGCCACCATTTTTTGAACTCCGCATTCTCATTTCGCGAAAATCGCCTAACTTGACTAATTTTGGTCGCGAAAATTCTGATGTTCTCTTGGTCTATTCTCCTAGCCTTTAGATTAATTTAAAAAAGGCCGACTCAAGGTAACAGATGAAGTTGATATATGCACTAGTCCGAATCGCAATTTTTAATTTTGTATTGTCGCTACTTTTAACGCCTTTTTGGGCTATTGGCTATGTACTTTTCTTAAGAAGTTACGGTAGTCTTTGTATAGACATCCTTTCGATTGATCCTCTTAATTGGTTTACAGATTTGATTGCGGGACCAGAAGTTTGGAGCGTCACTTGCTCCAACTACGAATGTTTTCAAGTTTATGGCGAAGCTGTGCTTTCCAGGATAAGTGCCATCACGATCTCAATTGGTATGTCAAATAGACTGTATGAATGGTTGAAAGGTCGTCCGCTAATTAAACTAGATTTGATCGGTTTTTATGTTAAAGGCCCCTTCTATTTGGCCCAATACTGTAGTCTGCTTTTATCTTTATTGGTGCTAATAGAAATGCGATGGGTGTCGGCATTTGTGTTGTTGTTAATATCGTTTGGAGCAAAAAAAATGCTAAGAAATGCAGAGTTTGCCAAATATTTTATAACACTTGTTTCGGTTACACTAAGTGCCATTGATCCAGCGCTTTTAAAGGATTCAGATTTTGGAAATAGTTTTGATAGTTTGCAGGAACGGAAAAGCAATTCATCGGAGAATAGAACGAAAAGTGATGAACTAAATAAAGATAAAGTGGGCTGATCACTGTCTCATCTCAGGAGTTGACTACCAAACAACTACTTTAAAAATATTTTTTCGACCTAGTATTTTATATTCTGTCAACGGGTGGTTGCTGCCGCTTGTAAAATAGTCTTAATCTGCAGCTATCATGTGCTTTTCAAGCCACGTCGCAATTTCGTCTATTTCGATTTTTTTCTTGATAACCCGTTCGATAAGAAATATTTCTCCGTAGTCAGCGTTCACTTTCAAGCGATAGCCGTTCATTCTTAAAAAGATAGCCGTAGCAGCAAAAGCGACTCGCTTATTCCCGTCGATGAATGAATGATTTTGACATAAACTTTGTAATAGAGCAGCGGCTTCAAGTGATAGAGTTTTGTAGTACCCTGTTTGAGGGCGCATTAGGGCACTTTCTAGCAGTCCCAAATCACGAACGCCGTCTTTGCCCCCAAATCGCTCTATTAACCGAGTGTGAAGTTCCAAAGTTTCGGCAAGGGTTGGGTAAAGCCGAACTTTTTTCATTTGGCTAAACGCTGCAAAAGTTCTTCGTGATCTTTCAAAACCTCATCCATTGCATTACGAAATGCAGGTCTAACTTTTGAACGTTGAAGATATTCTGCAACCGCTTCAGAAACGACCCTAGAAATACTTCGATCCGTCTCCTTTACATATGACTTTAAATCTTTCAGGACTTTTTCATCGATCTGGGTGGCAAATTTAATGGATTTCATATTACATATAGTATCATGAAAATTCATGAAATATCAAGAAAATGGTTTTTTCTTGTTTAAATTAGAATTGGTAGACGCGCTGGACTCAAAATCCAGTGCCCGCAGGGGCGTGGGAGTTAGACTAACTGGCTCCATCGAAAGAAATTAAATCTCCCCTTAGCTGCAGGCTAAGGGGCTAGTTCCTAAAATTTAAACTATCGAGTCACCCAGGCCGTGTGAAAGTGATCGGCATGACCCTCTGAAGTATTAAACTCTAAAATAAAATGAGGGCCTAAGATACGAAAGTAGAAAGGCTTTTTCATGGTTACATCGCCGGTCCAGATCAACTCGATGTCCTTTATATCTTGTCTTGAAATGGAAATCATGTTCTGCCCGCTAATTTCAGCAGTGAAATGGCTCTGATACGCCTCAAGTAAATTTACGATGGTGGTTTTTTGTTCGTCAGTCATTGTCGAGCTAGAAAGACCCTTGTATTTTTCGGAAGGAATTCTGGTTTTGCCACCTAAAATCCCTGGGGCTACGGGGTTAAATAAGGGGACTTTTTTTATCGCCTGACCGGCCATACGTAGTTGCTCAGGCTGTAAACTTGTGGCCAATTGTTGGGCTAACTCCGCGACGTCTTTTAGCGGCTCAATGGATTTATCTCCCACTTGAATGGACTTGATTGTTGTGCCAATGAAAACGGGTAGGGATGAAACTATTTCTCCATTCTCAATAGTAAAATTAATGGAAATGTGATGTCCTTCTAGCCGCCACGCCCATTTTTTATCAGAAGGTTTTCCAAAGAAAGTTACAAAATAATTTTCTGGACCGTAATCAAATAAGAATAAATTAAGTCGTCCGCGAAGTTCAACGGAGGAGTCTTTATCAAGTTCGATGGCGGCATCTAAAGCGTCTAGTCCCTTCTCTGAAACACCTTCTTTTAAAAGGAGACGAAGAGCTTCCGTCTGGTCAGAATTTAGAGAATTAATTCCAACTCCTTTTCTTTCAGGTAAAACCAACGACGCGATATGGGTTGGTTCAGGAAAAAATCTCCATTCCAAGTATTTTCGTGAGTTTAATGAAAGAACAGCGGATTGTTTTTGGTTTTCTGTTAAACTATCTAGAAATGCCTGTGCGGCCTGAGACATCTTTTCTGCCGAAATAGAATTGGCGGCACTCGCGTAAGACGAAATCAGTAAGCTTGTTGTCAATGAAAGAATTGTGAGAACCCGTCTCATTTCAATATATAAATTCATAAATCCTCCTATGTTTAACGCACAATAGCATACTTTTTCAAATTTTCAATATTTTTGTCAACATTGACAAAAATATAGTCGATATTACTATAATAATAGTCATTTTTAACTAAAATATATGATATAAATGAAGGTGTATGAGTATAGAAATAAATCCGATCTATTATTACTCAATTGACCATAAAATGGGTAAGGCCGATAAACGGCGTTTGAGTATTATACAAGCAGCTATTAAAAGCATGGCAAGTGAAGGGTACGAAGGTGTTAACTTTGAACGCTTATCACGTAAAATGAAAATCCGAAGATCTCACATCGTTTACTATTTTAAGGATAGAAACGAATTGGTTGTCGCCATGGTTCGCTATGTCGTAGCGTTGGCGCAAGAACTTACGGTTCAGCATCTAAGTAAGAAAAAGACGATCGAAGATAAAATTCATGGTATTTGTGAGGCTACCTTTCTGTGGGCCGACGAGTATAGGGAACATATTCAGATTTTAGTTACTTTCTATGCATTATGCGGGAGTCAGTCTACTTTTCGTAAACTAAATACGGAGTTAAAAGAGGTTGGAAGCGCACGGATAGCCGAGCTTTTAAAAATGTACGACAGTAAGGATTCAGCCGTTCATATTCGAAACAAAGCAAGAAGCATTCAAAGTACAATCGCTGGTCATGTTATTGAGTATATCGGTAGCAATTCAGATTTAAATTTTCAGATGATTTGTTTACGGTCGATTGATGCCATACTAGCATCATAGTGAAGTTTTATAAAAAAAGTGGCACTCTCTATTTCCTTCCGAAATCCACTTTAAATAGCGTTGAGACTCTTGAATTGCCGGATGAGTCGAGGGGAATTGTTTAAGATGGTTCAAAATAGGCGTTATTTTTTCCATATTTATTTCTACTTCCCGGGGATTAGCATCAGTAAAGATATCGCTAATACCGATCATGGCGTCGCGATTAATTTCGTACATAAGTGTTCCACGGTCATTAATTTGTTTAGTGCCGGGGCGGAACACGAAGCTAGAACGATACAGTTTTTTAAATGAGTCGATAGGCATACGTCTGAGTTGATATCCATTAACGTCTGCAATTTTTTCCATTCGCAGGCGATCATAAAAATCTTCTAATTTTTTGTCATTGTAGGAAATTACTTCAGCTGGATACACGGCGATTTGATTTCCTTTTTCCGTGATTGTTACATGAGGATGTTCCATCAATACAAAATTTGTTAGGAACATCATCAGCGACGCATACAGGGGGCTGACAAATTCCATAATTTGAATAGCTCCTCCGATTAAAGATCTGTCGTAAGGATGGTGTTTTCCAGACAATACATTAAAGTAATTTATATTGGATAGCATCGGTTCCGGACGTTGATACATCCCTGGAAACCGAATTTCCGCAGGAAGTTGACGAGACGGATGATCGTAAACCATTTTTAAGTTTCCAACGATTTCTCCCGTCATGGCATCCTCTAGAACAATGACGTAGGTGTCGGGATGGTAAATTGGATCTAGTTCTTTCACCAAGGCCCAATCTTCGAATGTATATTCAGGGTCGGCTTTTTTAAATTCATCAAACACAAATTGGCGTGCGCGTTTCAGTTTTTGAATGACGCCTTCGGTGTTTTTATCAAAACTGGCCGCCAAGATGGAAGCTTCTAGAAGTCGCCCATTATAAACTGAATGAATTCTTCGGTTACGGTGCGATTCGATAAGTTTGCTATGTATGGGATCACCAACTTTGTTTTCTTCAAAAGCTTTTATTAAATGATCAGGAGTAAAGCCGATACGATCGATCCAGCCCAGATGGCTGTGTGGGGATTTTGGTGTAGACAATGCCACCGAGGTAATAAAAAGTAAAAACAAGGATTTCCAGTATGTGGTCATAGTTACCTATTTGGGTTATCAACTTCAAACGTAAAGCCTGAATTGAGCTATCCAGGACCTATTGGTTTGTACAGAAAAGCCTCTTTTTGTGACTGAGCCCGTTTTATTTGACGGGCGTCATATTTTTATACAACGGAGGAGCTATGAAGTCCTCTTCCTGGAAGTCCTCTTCTTGGAGATTAATTAGGATTTGGTAAAAGTATAACGAAAAGATAGGCTACAATTCGTTACTGGTTTAAATATCGAGTTTCAGAAATATTTTCATAAACAGTATCTAAAACAGTCACTTTTTTATCAATTCTGCAATTCGTGAACAAATTTCAAGTGAAGGCATTCATCAATCGCTTCAAACACTTAGCTGCAAAACAAATGTGTAACAATTTTTGGCCTTAGGATTGCTGATATGCAGAATGGATAGTTATACCACGAGGAGATTTTATGAAATCGTTTTTAATCCTTGCGGTCCTTTCTTTAATTCCAGGGGTTGGATTTACACAAGGGGCGGCATTAGAATCAGAAGTTGATTCTGAATTAGAGCAACTTTACACAACCAGTGCACCAGCGGCTAAGAAGACCGTTGTTCAAGCACAACCAGCAGCCGGTCAGCAAACGCAGCCGATTTATATTTTAAATCAAGCTACGCCGTCAGCTCAGGCTACTGCGCAGAACACTAACACTGTTCAAACTCAGCAAATCCATAAGCAGCCAACTACATTTGTTGAAGCTACGCCAATGGTTGAGTCGCGCGCAGACCAAATGAAAAAATCTCGTTTGGATGCTGAAGGGCAAACAGAAACTAAGATCGTTGAAAAACTTGAGCAATCTCGTTTAGACGATGAAAAACGCCGTGCTGATGTTTTATTTGGTAACAAATTTGACCAACTAAACAATAAGCATGAAGAGGCGGCTCCTGCGGTCAGTCAACCGGTTCAGCCAGCGCAACCTGTGCAACCAACTATTATTCAGGTTCCTGTGCAAACAGTAACGCCTCCACCAGTTGAACAGAAAGATGTTTTAACTCGTGAAGCGATCCGTGAAGAACTTCAATCCGCTTTAAAAGTGGAACAAGAAGTTCCAGCGACAGCTGTTGAAACTAAATACTTCAGTGCTTTGTTAGGTATGCCGGATCACCCAGATTCATCAAACATTCGTGGTAACTACTCTTTGGGTGGTATCTTTGGAACTAAATATGACGATACATACGCGGTAGAAGGAGCCTTCATTTTCTCTAACTACACAATGAATCCTATTTACTACAATGGATACGTAGCTCCAGACATGGATGTTAATCAGTATTCTGGTTCAATCGGTATCAAGTACTTTATGTTCTCTGGCATGGTAAAACCGTTCGTAGGTGGTCTTGGTCAGTATACATACCGAACATTCCAATGGGCTAACACTGGATACGCTAACTACTACGCTAATTCAAACAGCGAGACGTCTACAAACTCACACGCTATTGATTTAGGTCTGAATGTAGGTGCGGATGTAACATTCAACTCTAAATTTACAGTTGGATTTGACTACCGCTACTTCTTTAACTTGTCGTCTCGTCGTAACCAATCGGCGTTTGCTTATCAGCCATACTACGGTACAGCTCTTGAGCAGTTGAACTCGACTTTGATCAGCGTAACAGCCAAAGTTCAGTTTTAGACCTCATCAGTTCTAAGATAACGTATTTTAAACTAAATCAAACGATTCATATGAAAAACACCTGTTCATGCAGGTGTTTTTTTTTTATCATTAGGGAATGAAGGCTGTCCTAATTCTTATTTTTGCTGGTTCTATTTCGTTTGCGGTCGACAAAGCTCATGATAAGAACCTTTCCCTTAAGCGTGGCCAGCTTAAAAAAACGGGGAATAGCGAATCTATACTGATTTCTAAAATTGTGGGTACGGCGGCAGATCAGGTTGTCACATCACGTGAAGTTCAAATCGTAAATCTGCTAGAGAAAGGTCTGATATCTGACAAAAATTTGAATCTAGTGGCGCCTGAGGACAATCGATTTAACGTCGAAGTAGGACAGGTGTTGCTTGAAATCGTCGTTCAGACGGAATCGAATTTGTTCGAGTTTGATCAAATCAGTGATCAAGATTTCAAGGCTTCAATTGAAACGATTCAAAAAAATTTGGCTCAATCTAAAGAATGGAAGAATTTACAAGTGTCTAACTCAGAGCTAGAGCGTTTCCTTAAGCGTAAACTAGTGGCTAAGCGATTTATCAAAGTAAAATCCGATTCGATGAAGGGTTTTATTACAGATTCTGAAGCCAAAGAGTATTTTGATAAAAACCGTTTAAAGTTTGGCCAAGTTCCTTTCGCACAGTTCAAGGAAAATATTAAAACATTCTTAGGACAACAGCAGTTAGAAGAAAGACTTAAAGCGTGGTTTGAAATCACAAAAAAGAAATACAAAGTTAAAAACTACACGAACGAAAGTTAATTCCCATGATATTTAGGGCCCTCACAGTTCAAGATAAAACGGTAATCCAGTCCGTGCTTGATTCACGTCGTGATTTGTCGATAGTGGGCGTGAGTTGGACCCTGGACTCGATCATTGAGGAACTTGGCGTGTCGGAGAGTTTGGGTTTTTTTCAGGACGACCTTAAATCCTTTATTGTGTTTAAAGATCTGGGCATGGTGATTGAGATTCTTCTGATTTATTCCCATAAGGATCATCAAGGTTCTGCCGCCCAGGTTTTTAAAGCATTGGTTGATGCATATAGCCACTTTGATGAGATTTGGCTCGAGGTTCATGAGGATAACACCTCGGCTATTCGTTTCTATAAACAGCAGGGATTTGTGGAAGTTTCGCGACGACGTAATTATTACCCCGATGGGAAAGCTGCTCTTAATTATAACCTCCGGCTTAAACGTTAGGTTATAACTGCGTAATATCATTGCGAATTAAACGATGACTGATTAAAACAGATTTTCCCGCCGGATTCATTTGGTTTTACGAGTGTGAAATATAGCTATAGATAGGTCTTGCGATCCTACCTGTATAAAGATAAATGCTTGATTCTATAATATTTTTTTGTTAGTTCTAACCCTGAGTGGGCGAGAACCCACTTTTTTTGTTTTTGGGGACATCTTTAATGAATGATAATAACACAAGTGACGGGTCTGAAAGCAGACCAAGTTGGTTAGAGCAGGTAGAAACCATCGCTAACCAAATCGCAGAACGAGAAGGCTGTCGTCTGTACGATATTGAATTCTCCTCACGAGTGTTAAGAGTCTACATCGATAAAGAACCCAATGCCGGTATTAAAGACTGTGAAAACGTGTCTCGCGGACTGAGCGAAGCATTGGATACTGGTGACATCGTACCTGGCGAACACTACCAATTGGAAGTGTCGACTCCCGGTTTAGAGCGAGTTTTGAAAAAGCCTTGGCATTTTCAAACAGCCATCGGGAAGAAAGTAAAATTCCGAACTCAAAAATCATTTGAGGCTTTGGGAGTTACTGTGAATCAGCTGAAAAATTCAAAATCTCTGGAGGCTGATCTGGTCAAGGTCGAAGGCTCTGATTTGTATTTTGCTTTCGGTAATGAAGAAATCAAAATTCCAGTCGGTGCTGTTGAAAAAGCAAGAGTGTTATTTGAATTTGAAAAAGAAGTTAAGAAGAATACTAAAAAGCAATAGGGCATTACAGAATGTGGTGTCTGTAAGAACGAAGGTGTCGCTCGCGCGATGGCTTGATAACAGAAAAGAGAAGGTTCGCTATGGCAGAAAGTTTTGATCTATCAAAAGTAATCGAGGCAGTAGGAAAAGATAAAGGTATCGATAAACAAATTATTATCGACGCCGTTAAGGATGCTATTTTGACAGCTGCTCGTAAAAAATATGGAACTTACCGCGAAATTGAAGCGTCTTACAACGAAGACACTGGCGAGGTAGAATTGTTTGAATTCAAAGAAGTTGTTGAACGCGCTAAATTCATCGATGACGAAGTAGAAATCCCATTAGACGAAGCTCGCAAACTTGATCCTCAAGCTCAATTGAACGATTCCATCGGTATCAAGATGGATTCATCTGATCTTGGTCGTATTGCGGCGCAAGCGGCGAAACAAATCATCTTACAAAAAGTTCGTGATGCTGAACGCGACATTATCTTTAACGAATTCGAACAGCGCAAAGGTGAAATTGCTTCCGGTATCGCTCGTCGAGTTGAAAAAGGCGCGATCGTTATCGACTTAGGTCGTACAGAAGCTCACATCCCATTACGTGAACAAATCCCAGGCGAACAATACAAACCAGGCGATCGATTGCAAGGCTTCCTAATGGAAGTTCGTCAAACTACACGTGGTCCTCAAATTATCATGTCACGTGCGTCTGAAGAATACTTAATTAAATTATTTGAAATGGAAGTTCCTGAAATTTACGACGGTATCGTTGAAGTTTTATCTGCGGCTCGTGAACCCGGTGTTCGCGCTAAAATTGCGGTTAAATCAAATGATCCAGCTGTTGACCCCGTGGGCGCTTGCGTTGGAATGAAAGGTTCTCGCGTACAAAATATCGTTCAAGAATTACGTGGCGAGAAAATTGACATCGTTCCTTGGTCTGAAGATATCACACGTTTCGTTTGTAATGCTTTAGCTCCTGCGGAAATTTCACGTGTGTTCCTTGATGAATCTAACAAAGAAATTGAAATCGTAGTGCCTGATAGCCAATTGTCTTTGGCCATCGGTAAACGCGGTGTGAACGTTCGTTTAGCAGCTAAATTAACTGGTTGGAAAATCGATATCGTATCTGAAACTATCGCAGCGTCTAGAACCGCTGAGGCGATTTTCAATTTGATGTTGTTGCCAGGCATGACTCAGACAATGGCTCAAAACATCTTCCAGTCTGGCTTTGGTTCATTCCAAATCTTGTCACAGGCTCCAACAGAAGAAGTGATGAGTATCCCAGGTTATGATGATCCAGATAAGGCCGCTAAGTTAATCCAAAGCGCTAAAGATTTAATTGAAAAGTATAAGGCTGAAGGAACTCCAGTTCCAACTTCACCTCAAGTTGCGAAAGCAGCAGTTAACAACTCATCGGCTAAGGAACAAGCTGATCAACGCTTAAAAGAAGAGCTTTCAAAGCTTCAGAGCGAAGAGTAACACTGAGGCGTTAGCCGGCAGACTAAACAGTAAAGGATAATTATTTGTGACGAACCCTAAGGTTTTTGAATTCGCAAAAGAAATTGGAATGACTCCGCTAGCCCTGATGGACAAAATCCGTGAGTGGCAGATTCCCGTTAAGAGTCACATGGCAGAGCTTGAGCCTGAAGTTCTTGAGCAAATAAAGATCAAACTAAAAGGTGGCTCTGAACCTGAGGTTGAAAAGCCAAAGAAAACGGCTACTCGCAAGGTCGCTAAAAAAGCGGCTCCGGCAAAAGAAGAAGAGGCGGCTCCTGTAAAAGGAGCGTCGTCTCAGGTCGTTCGCCGTAAATCTAAAGATACTGATGAAGAAGTTCTGCCTCCGTCTAAACCGGGTGCGGCACGTATCATTAAAAAAATCGTTCAACCAGAAACGCCAGTAGTTGAAGCGAAACAGGAAGAACCAAAAGTAAAACCTGTGTTCCCAGAGGTGGTGACTAAGTCTCGAGCTGTTGAAGTGGAAGAAACTGTGGCAACGGTAGAACCTGAAAAAACAGTAGCGCCTCAATCAACAGAAGCAAAAGCGACTCCGACTGTAGAAACTAAAGCAGCTCCGACAGCGGCCACTGCCCAAACAGTGGGTGTGGCTAGAAAGAAAGAAGTTTCTGTGGGTTCAAGTGGTGTTTCATCAACGCCACAACCTCGTCGTAACATTATCGGTCGTATGGATTTGTCGCGCGTACAAGCGCCACCACGTGAAGGTGGCGGTCAGCGTACGGGCGGATACAACAACAGTGGTGGTGGAGCAGGCGCAAGTTCTGGCCCACGTCCTCCTCGTCCGGGTGGAATACAAAATCGTACTATGCGTACAGGGTTTTCAGCAGCACCCGCTGTGATTCCTCAAACGGAAATATACGATGACACGAACAAAGGTAAGAAAAACCTAGATAAGAAAACTAAGCGTATTGAAGGCGGCACGGGTGGTGCTAGCACGACAACTAACGCTAAGGAAAAAGAGCAAGAGGAAGAACAAAACAATTTTAACGCGGTTGAATTCAGAAAACGCGAAATGGTGTTCCAGCCTAAAAAGAAAAAGGGCACTCTTGATCGGGAAGCAATGAAAACTCAGCTAACGACTCCAAAAGCATCGAAACGTGTTCTTGAGGTTTATGGTTCAATGAAAGTCGCAGATGCCGCGGTTCAGATGGGTATCAAAGCGCCTCAAATGATTAAAACTTTAATGCAAAATGGTGTTCAAGCTAACATGAATACAGAACTAGATTTTGATACGATCGCGTTGATCGTTCCTGAATTTGGTTGGGAAGCCCAAAACGTAAAACGCTCTGCTGAAGACGTTTTAGGTGAGTATGCTTTTGGTGATTTAAATGCTGAGAAGATCATCAGACCACCGGTTGTTACAATCATGGGCCACGTCGATCACGGTAAAACATCATTGTTAGACGTAATTAGAAAAGCGAACGTTGCACAAGGTGAAGCGGGTGGTATCACTCAGCACATCGGTGCATATAACGTAACACTTGAAGACGGTAAAAGTATTACATTCCTAGATACTCCAGGCCATGAAGCGTTTACGGCTATGCGTGCGCGTGGTGCGAATGCAACGGATATCGCGGTGATCGTGGTGGCAGCGGATGACGGTTTGATGCCTCAAACAGCTGAAGCTATCAACCATGCTAAATCAGCGGGAGTTCCTATTATCGTTGCGATCAACAAAATGGATAAGCCTGGCGCTAATCCAGATCGTATCAAGCAACAATTAACAGAATTTGAATTAGTTCCAGAAGAATGGGGCGGTACAACGATTTTCTGTCCAGTATCAGCTTTGAAAAAAGAAGGTATCAAAGAACTTCTTGAACAAATTTCTTTGGTGGCTGAAATGGGTGATCTAAAAGCAAATCCAAAACGTTCAGCGACTGGTATCGTAATCGAATCTAAAGTAGAAAAAGGCAAAGGCTCTGTTGCGACTTTATTAATTAAAGACGGAACTATCAAAGTCGGTGATCATATCGTTGCTGGTGTGGTTAAAGGGCGTGTGAAGAGCTTAACGAATGACCGTGGTGAGCGTATGCAATCTATGGGTCCAGGATTGCCAGTGGAAGTTTTAGGTCTTGATGACACTTCGAATGCTGGTGATCGTTTCGACGTTCTTCAATCGGAAGAACAAGTTGAAAAAGTATCCGCTATCCGCCGTGAACAAGCTCACGCTTTAGCCAACGCATCTAAAGGCAAGTTAACTCTAGATGATATCTTCGCTAAAGTTAATAAAGGTGATGTTAAAGAATTAGCTATTATCTTGAAAACAGACGTACATGGATCACTTGAGGCGATCCAAGGTATGTTAGGTAAATTGGTATCTAAAGAAGTTAAAACGCGCGTGTTACATGCGGCTGTTGGTGGAATCACTGAATCCGACGTGTTACTGGCGCAAACATCTAAAGGTATCATCATTGGTTTCAACGTACGTCCAGATATGGGCGCGCAAAACAAAGCGAAACAGCTTGGTATTGAAATCCGTTCTTACACAATCGTGTACGAATTGATGGATGATATTAAGAAAGCAATGTCGGGCTTGTTGACTCCAGATATCGTTGAAAAAGTTATGGGTCGTGCTGAAGTTCGTAACACATTCAGCGTACCTAAAATCGGAACAATCGCGGGTACATTTGTTATCGATGGTAAAATCCAAAGATCAAATGCTGTTCGATTGCTTCGTGAAGGTAAGATTATTTATGAAGGAAAGATTGCTTCATTGAAACGTTTCAAAGACGATGCAAAAGAAGTGGCTGAAGGATTTGAGTGTGGTATCGGCATCGAAAACTACAATGATGTCAAAGTCGGCGATCAAATCGAAGCCTTCATTAAAGAAGAAGTTCGTAAAGAACTAACTCTTGAGACGAATCCGTAGTAGATGAAAAAGACTGACGATAATCGACGAATACAAAAAGTAGAACGAGAAATCCAAGCTGTTGTGGGTATGTACCTCATCAGCGGATTCTCTGAACAGGTAGATGTATTCATTACGCTAAGTCGTACGGTTGTTTCTGCCGATCTTAAGTTCGCAAAATTATATTTCACTGTTTTGCCTAAAGGCGGAACAGGTGCGGATCATGTTGATGATGAAATGGCCGAAGAAACGGAAAAGTTATTAAATAGCCATGCGCATGAATTCCAAGCTCATATTGCTAAGGAATTAAAGCTACGTTACACGCCGAAAGTATCTTTCTTTCACGATAGATCGATTGCTAAAGTAATCAGAGTCGATCAACTTCTAAGTGAACTAGCAGGTCAGAACAAATCTGACGATGAATAATCAGTCGTTAAACAAGCAAAAACTAAATGGTATTTTTCTGATCAACAAAGAAACGGGTGTGACTTCGCATGACGTTGTCTTTAGTTTGCGGAAAATCCTTAAAGACAAGCAAGTTGGTCATATCGGAACACTCGATCCTTTGGCTGACGGACTGCTGGTTTGTCTTGTGGGTGAATCTGTAAAATTATCTGATTATTTGATGGGCTCGGATAAACGTTATCAGCTGACATTTAAGCTGGGATTAGAAACCGACACCTGGGATATTACGGGTAAAACTCTTCATACATTTGAAAAGAAAGTCAGTGAGGATGTTTTAAAAAACGCGATTCTTGATTTCACAGGTTCACATACTTTGCCTATACCAATGTATTCAGCAAAAAAAGTAAATGGGCAGAAATTGTACGACATTGCTCGCGACGATCAGACTATTGAAAATTTTGAGGGGCCGCCGAAAGAAATGAAATTTTGGGACGTAAAAATTCTGACTATTAAAGATCAATCGGCAACGGTTGAATTTTGGTGTTCTAAGGGATCGTTCGTTCGTTCGTGGATTTATTGCTTGGGCAAGAAATTAGGTACCGGCGCTACGATGACGGATTTGCGCCGCTTGGATATTGGTCGTTACTCGTTGGAAAAAGCACTGACGTTGGATCAATTGAGAAATGAAATGAAAACTGAAGACGTATTGACAAAACCTTACTTCTTAACTCCTTGGCAGGCGTTGCAGGGTTATGAAATCCTTCAATTGGACGCTGCCGAGGCTGGCAAACTCAAAAGTGGGCTTGTGTCCTATGCGCTTGCTGATAGGATTTCGAAGTTAGCCTATAATGAGGGCGATTTATTTTGCTTTCTGGATCAGCAGCTGGTGGGTATTTTAAATCTTTCCGACAAGGTCTCGGTCCGTCGAGTCTTTGTAAATTCCTAATTGATGCGGATAAAATCGGTCATTCGAAACCATTGTGGAAATGTTTTCGTCCGCCAAATATAGATATGTGCGCTGATGGAAAGAATGAACTTTTTCATAAAGTTCCTCTTAAAAAAAATGGAAATCCTGTCGAAGTTCTGTACAAAATGCGTAATAATCAATAAATCGTTTTTATGAGGAAAATTCGTCATGGTTCTTCAGATGTGATTGAAATTTGACCTTTTTCTTTAAACTTTTGTCGGAAATCCTTGTCGCCGTAGTCGCTCACGCTGTTAGGAAACAATAATATTTTCCATGTTATTTGACCTAGACCACTTGATGTTTTTCCGTCAGCGGCCGAGTAGTCTAGCGTGAGAAGAAAATTAAGTATTATTTTTATTAACTTTGGAATGCTGATCTTGATGGTCGCTTTCAATAACTGTGGTCAACCGGGCGAAATTCGGTTTGATCAGCTGGCCTCCAGTGGACAAACTCCCGCCGATAACTCGAACAATAACGAAGATCAAGGTGGGGGAGGACCAGATCCTGTTGTGGGGAATCCACCAGTAACTCCGCCGACGAATACACCTCAATATACAAAAGTAGAAAAGACAATTACGTTAGCAGAAATTTCGAATGCTGATATTCTATTTGTCGTTGATAATTCGGTTTCGATGGAAGATGAGCAAAGCAATATGTCAGCCCGTTTTCCATTGTTCATCACGAGTTTAGCGCAAACAAATTGGCGTGTAGGTGTGATTACAACGGATGTTGATGATTCAACGTATTCCTACAGCGATGGTCAGCTTCAAGAAGTCAGCAATGGTAAATACTATTTGGATTCAAAAACGCCGGATGCTGAAAATCTTTTCTCACGTGTTATTCAAAGAACCGAATCGGGCTCTGCTTACGAGCAGGGTGTCTTTGCTACCTATCGCTTCTTAGAACGCCAGAAAGCCAGTAAAACGCCATTCATGCGTAGGGATGCTTCACTGAATGTCGTATTTCTAACAGACGCCGATGAAACGCCCTATGAGGATACGAATGGCCTGCCAGCCGTTCAAAAACGCAATAAGCCTGATGAATTAGTTAAATACCTTAAAGCCAACTGGCCGATGAAAAAGTTTCAATTCCATTCAATCGTGGTTGGCGAAGGCGATACCGAGTGTTTAGGCCAGAGTGACAATGAGAGCTATGGAATAGCATACGAAACGCTATCTAAATCGACCAATGGCGTTCGAGGCAGTGTATGTGCTAAAGATTATGGCAGTCAGCTGCAGTTTATGAGCGAGAAAATCAAAGAATTGGTTAAATCGCTAACTCTAGATTGCGCGCCGGCCTACGATTCGGTCGCCAAAAAGTATAAATTCGATATAAAGTACGATGGGGCAGAGAAAATCGAAGTCGATCGTATTGTAGGTAAAGTTGTCTATTTCAAAGGCGGCCTTCCTACCGGAGCCATTAGGCTTGAGTATTTCTGTCCATCGGGAATGCTTTCTAATTGACCTGACCTGCTATTCAGTTTATCCCTTTATCTGCTAAAGATCCGTCAGCCATGACGCTCATTTGGCATTTTAACCGTATATTCGTATACATACAAAGGGAGACTTTAATGGCAGTCCACAAGCAAGTAAAAGCACAAATTCTAAAAGCATTCAGAAGAGATGATTCTGATACTGGTTCAAGCGAAATCCAAATCGCATTGTTAACTGAAAAAATCACTCACTTAACTCAACACTTTTTAACTCACAAGAAAGATAACCATTCAAGAATGGGTCTTGTAACTGCAGTTAATCGTCGTCGTAAATTACTTGATTACTTAAAAAGAACTGATGCTAAGAAATACAACCAAATCCTGGTTGATCTAGAAATCAGAAAATAATTTTCGTTAACGCTCTTTAAAAATTAATCCTACACAAAATAAATCGACTCCAAGCAATTGGAGTCTAAGCAATAGACTCTGGGTCAAAAAGAAAAAGGCTTAGAGTCAACAAATCTCAAAAAGGAGTTTTGATGAAAACGACCGTAACAACTTCCGTTGGTGGCAAACAAATCACTATTGAAACAGGAAGAATGGCCAAGCAGGCAGATGGATCGACACTCGTTACTTGCGGTAACAATGTCGTACTAGTAACAGCGGTTTCTAAAAAAGAACCAGCAGCTGTAGATTTCTTCCCTCTAACAGTTGAATACCAAGAAAAATTCTACGCCACTGGTAAAATCCCAGGTGGTTATTTTAAACGCGAAAGCAAGCCAAGCACTGAGCAAGTATTGATTGCTCGTTTGATCGATAGACCTCTAAGACCTTCATTCCCAGAAGGCTACCGTAACGAAACTCAAGTTGTGGCAACAGTACTGAGCGCCGATGGTTCATTCCCAATTGAAATTCTAGCTTCACTCGGAGCTTCATCAGCACTTCACATTTCAGATATCCCATTTGGAGGCCCAACAGCGGCGATCCAAGTCGGCCGTGTTGATGGACATTTCATTGCGAATCCAACGCCGCAACAAATGGAGAAATCGGATTTGGATGTTATCGTTGCGGGAACACGTAATGGTATCTTAATGGTGGAAGGCGAAACTAAATTTGTAAATGAAGCGGCTGTTTTAGGTGCGCTTAAATTTGCACACGAAGCGTTGCAGCCTTTATTAAACGCTCAAGATGAACTACGTGAAAAAACGGGATCAAAAGCTAAGCGTAAATTTGAAGCTAAAAAAATTGACGAAACTTTCCGTGCACAAGTTGAATCGTTCCTAACTCCAGAAATCCAAAAAGCGTTCCAAGTTAAAGAAAAAATGGAACGTTACGCAGCAGTGGATGAAGCTTACGATAAAGCTCACACGGCTTACGTTGAATCGATCACTGATAAAGATCTTAAAGCGGAGCGAGCTAAGGATTTAAATACGATTGTTGAAGACGTAAAATACAAAGTATCTCGTGCGTTGATCCTAGAAAATAAAATCCGTTTAGACGGCCGTGACACTAAAACAGTACGTCCTATCTCAAACGAAGTTGGATTCTTACCTCGTGCCCATGGTTCTGGTCTATTCACTCGCGGTGAGACCCAAGTGCTTGGAACGGTAACATTAGGTACCGGTGATGACGAGCAATCAGTTGATGCTCTTCATGGAACTATTAAGCGCAAATTTATGTTGCACTATAATTTCCCTCCGTATTCAGTGGGTGAAGTCGGTCGTTTCGGCGGTCAAGGTCGTCGTGAAATCGGTCACGGTAATTTAGCTGAGCGTGCATTAAAGCCAGTTATCCCGGATCAAGCGACATTCCCATACACTATTCGCGTAGTCAGTGAAGTTCTTGAAAGTAATGGTTCATCATCAATGGGAACTGTGTGTTCGGGCACGTTAGCACTTCTTGATGCTGGCGTTCAAATCAAAGGTAACGTTGCGGGTATTGCAATGGGCTTGATTAAAGAAGGCAATAAATACGCAGTGCTAAGTGACATCTTAGGTGATGAAGATCATTTAGGTGATATGGACTTTAAAGTTGCCGGTACTTCAACAGGTATCACAGCACTTCAAATGGATATCAAAATCGACTCAGTATCGTTTGATGTAATGGAGCAAGCTCTTGAGCAAGCCCGTGTTGGTCGCATCCATATATTGAATGAAATGGAAAAAGTGATCAAGGCACCTCGTGGTCAGATCTCTGATTTCGCTCCAAGAATTGAAACTCTTAAAATTAAACCAGATAAAATCCGCGAAGTTATCGGCGCGGGTGGTAAAGTTATCCGTGGTATCACGGAAGCCACTGGCGTTAAGATCGAAATCGAAGATGATGGAACTATTCACGTAGCGTCTAGTGATCCAGAAGCAACTAAAAAAGCTATCGCGATGATCAACGACATTTGTGCGGAAGCCGAAGTAGGCAAAACGTACAAAGGCCGCGTAGTTAAAATCGCTGAATTTGGTGCGTTTGTTGAAATCTTTAATGGAACTCAAGGTCTATTGCATATTTCTGAAATCGCAAACGAAAGAATTAAACAAGTTACTGATGTGCTTAAAGAAGGCGAAACTATCGACGTGAAAGTTCTTGAAGTTGATAGAGCTGGACGTATTAAGCTGTCTCGTAAAGCTTTGTTGCAATAATCAAAGATGCCTACCCATAAATATAAAAAAACTTTGCTAGAGAGTGGTGCTACACTGGTTACAGAACACCACTCTACGGCACAAGCCTTTTCTGTCGGTGTGTGGGTAGACGTCGGTTCTCGCTATGAAACCGAAAAGTTATCCGGCATCACTCATTTCCTAGAACATATCGTTTTCAAAGGGACTAAGAAAAGAAGCGCATTTGATATCGCTAAATCACTGGAAGCAGTGGGTGGTGATTTAAACGCGTTCACCAGCAAGGAACACACGTGTTTTCATGGTCTTGTTTTAAAAGACGACTGGAAAATCGCGCTCGATGTTTTGGTGGATTTAGTTTCCAATATGAAATTCTCGAAAAAGGATTTTAAGAACGAAAAGAATGTCGTCATCCAAGAAATAGCGATGAGTGAAGATCAACCGGACGATATTATATACGACTATTTACTTGAGCCGGTATACAAAGATCACAATGTGGGTAAGCCAATTCTAGGTTCGATCAAATCTGTATTTGGATTTAGAGAATCTGACATTTACGACTATTACCATGATAATTATCAAGGTTCTAACTTGGTTATCGCGTGCGCGGGTAATTTAGATCACGATCGTATTGTTGATTTTCTAAATAGGAATTTAAAAAAACGTAAAGTAAAGCACGGTATTCCTCGTATGGGGACTAATCGCCCGGTGTTTACAAAATCAAAAACAGCTAAGAATAAAGATTCAGAGCAGACTCATGTTTTGATGGCTCTTCCTGCGGCTTCGTTCCGTGATGATCTACGTATGGAAGCTTTTATTATTAACTCGGTCCTGGGTGGTGGAATGACGTCGCGTCTGTTCCAAAGTGTTCGCGAAACTAAAGGTTTGGCGTATTCGATCCAAAGCCAGTTGCATACAATGTCAGATGCAGGATTTATCACGATTCAAGCCGCCTGTGATGGAAAAAAATTAAAAGAATTGGTAGCCACAACGGAAAAAGAACTTAGGAAATTAAAATCTCAAGGTTTGACTAAGAAAGAAGTCGAATTTTTCAAAAGCCAAATCAAAGGCGCAATTTTATTGGGCTCAGATGATGTGGAAAATCGCATGAACAGTATCGCGATTAATGAACTTATTTTCCAAAAACCGAAAACAGTCGAAGATATTCAAAGAATGATTTCCAAAATTAGCGTGGATTCTGTCCACGAATACTTAGAACACCACATGGAGTTAGATTTATTGTCGGGCGCACTTGTTGGGCCTAATGTAGAATCTAAAAATTCTTGGTGGATGAATTCATAGAGGGAGCTAGAGTATGAAAGTTAAAATCAAAAAGTTAGCCAATTTCAAAGGCGAATTACCGGCATACCAATCGCGCGGTTCCAGTGGTCTAGATGTACGGGCACAGTTAGAAAAACCTATGATGGTTAAACCCATGGAGCGTGTTTTGGTTCCAACCGGATTGTCTTTTGAAATACCAGAAGGTTTTGAAATTCAAGCGCGTCCTCGCAGTGGTTGGGCAATCAAACAAGGTATGACATTGTTGAATACGCCTGGAACGATCGACGCGGATTATCGCGGTGAAGTTAAAATCATCGTTATTAATTTAAGCCAAGAAGCTGTGGAAATCCAAGATCAAGAGCGGGTGGCTCAACTTGTGGTGTGCCCAATCATTCAAGCTGAGCTTGAACTTGTGACTGATTTGAGTGCGACCGAGCGTGGCGCTGGTGGATTCGGGTCCACTGGTCGTAACTAAAGAACGCAAAGTTCGGCAAGCTTGGCTTTCTTAACTTCCTGAATAGAAAGCTCATTGTTCGTTGAAAACACTAAAAAGTTTTTATCATTGTGAACGTAAATGCCAGTATTCAACTCGCAAGTGTTGAAATCAGGAACGCCGGCAATTGCGACATGGAAATCTTTTCGACCTAATAGAACTGCGACAGCGCCGCAATGGATAGATCCCTCCTTGCGGTGTAGAATGTAGTCGGTAGTTCCGTCTTTATCTAAATCAATTTTTGTAAGATCGATGGCATCAGTGCCCACTAGGCTAAAGAGTTTGTCAACTTCACTGAAGGAATCCACGCTGAACATTTTACGAAGTTCGCTTTCGTATGTAGGGGCCTTGGTTATCTTTATTAGTTTTAAAAATTCTTTTTTTCCAACGCGACCTGCGTATTGGCAAACGGTTTCAGTGGATTTTTTTTTCGTTGCGTGAGTTTGAACCGAAGCCATGATGGTCATGAATAGTAAAACAATGAAACGTGCGGTTTTCATAAATGGCCCTTATGTGTTTTGTGTTAACATAAAATACGAAACTAAAACTTGTCTAGTTTTTCAACGCTAAAGCGATTGCTTAACCAAACTAAAAAGATCAAAAACCAAAGTGTTCCCACAAGGCGAATCGAACGACGTTTGCTCATTTTGAAATTTTCAGTCAGTCCGACGATCAATAACATGCCCGTAAATAAAAGTCCGACGATGCTGATAATGGGGATGTAGTTTGAGGCAATTTGAAATACAAAAAATGGAAAATTGGCAAAAACGACGACGGATAAAAGCTGGATAAAATCCACGGAACGTTTTTCAAATACTTGAAAATAATAATAGATAAACGTCGACAGAACCACCGTTAACATCATCGAAATAAACGGGAACGCAAGCACGCCGAATAGAATATTCCAAAACTTTAAACTAATAACGCCGGCGACAGTTCCCGAAGCGACAGAGAATAAAAAGTGAACCAGTAAGACATTCCTTAGAGACCATTTTGGCAATCGTTTGATATGCTCAATGGGGTTTTTGAAAAACCAAATCAGGAAGACAACACTCTTTTTTGTTTTGTATTGGAGGTTCCCGAAAAAGCTCATTGTTTAAAAATATCCCATGAAAATAAAGTTAAGTCCGGTCGATCCTCTATCAAAATCATTGGCTACTAATAGGCTCCGATAGTTAATCTCTAACCCCAACAATAAAGGCGAATTAGGTAAGCTTGATAAAACACCAAATGAGGAAATCAATGCTGGATTTTTTGATTCTTGGTGAAGATTGACTGTTTCATCGGATAGGCGAATCATGCGTGTACTGACTCCTAAAGCTAGACGGTATTCCAGTGAGTTTGTAATGTAACTTTTGTGACCGATCTTGAAATCAAGTTCTTTGAGTGCCAGTTCTTTTGATTCTACTTTCGTAGTGCCGAAATTTCTAAATGATGTTTCTGAGTACCAATGCTCTGAAAACAAATCCATACCGACCGAAAGTTGTAGGCCGCTATGGTAAAAGTTAGGTGCCAAATCACCCGAAATTTTCGTGTAGGCTTGAATTACTGCAAACGAAGGGTAAATATAAATTTGATCCCAAGGCGTGCCCGCAGCTTGCTTGATGTATTTTTTCTGTTTTGTTTTGATTTTATCAAGCAGTTCTTCATACGAGTACTCTTCAGTTTCGTAGTTTTGTGCCCACGCGTGATGACTTATGGAAAGAAACAATAAAATAGAGAGAAATATTTTAGATGTCTTCATTGTTTATAGTTTAGATTAAATTTATAAACCATTAAATGGATTAATAAAATCTGGACCTTGGGTCTGTCTAGATTTCGATCAAAAAACATCGGACTATGCAAGAGATGGAATATACTTAGAATATGAGTCATAGTGGTTTTTGCGCCTTCTGTCGTTCTCCAAAAACTTACTTTAAGCGTAAACGTTTAGGCGTTCTGAACGTTTTCGGTGCTTTAGTGGGCGCGATGGCTTTTAACTATCTTTTTCGCCATCAATTAGATCCTATCGTGTTTGTGATATTTATTGCAAATTTGTTCGTGATTGAAATGGCCATTCAGATCCGCTGGAGAATGTCGTTGATTTGTCATGAATGTGGTTTTGATCCGGTTGTATACAAACGTAACCCAGAACTAGCCTGCCAAATGGTCAAAGCCAAAATTGATCTTCGTAAAGCTGACCCCATTAAAGCTACTTTTTACCCATTAGCATTACCTAAAAGAAAGCAAGTCAAGCCGCCGGCTCATTTGGCGAATGCTAGTGTATCGGTTAGCACGCGCCCAAATAGCGAAATTTCCGCTTTATAAAGATCGAATAACTGCTTGAATCCACGGAAAATTATAATAAGATTGCCCTATGCCAAAGGGTCTAGTCATAATTCCTACTTACAATGAAAAAGAGAACATTGATTCCATCGTTCGGGCGGTTTTGAATCAAAAATTAGATTTGCATATTCTGGTGGTGGATGACAATTCACCAGATGGTACCGGACAAATCGTTCAAAATTTAATGATAGACTTCCCTGGGCAGGTTCATTTGCTGACTCGACTGAAAAAAGAAGGACTTGGTCGCGCCTACATCGCGGGTTTCAAGTGGGGTCTTGAAAAAGGTTATAGTCATCTGATCGAAATGGATGCTGATTTTTCTCACCGCCCAATTGACTTGTCTAAGCATGTGAATGAGTGGGGCACTTACGATTTTGTCATTGGTTCACGCTATGTTCCTCAGGGCGAAACTGTGAATTGGGGACTGCTGCGCAAATTCATATCTCGCGGTGGTAGTCTATATTCAAAAATTATTTTAGGTTTTCCCATCAATGATTGGACGGGCGGATTTAATTCTTGGCGCCGCGATGTTTTAGAGAAGATTAATTTAGATTCTGTGACGTCAAATGGTTATAGTTTTCAAATCGAGCTTAAATATAAAGCCAGTCGAAAGGGCTTTAAGTGCAAAGAAGTCCCTATCGTTTTTGAAGATCGTCGTGTCGGCAAAAGCAAAATGTCGATGAAGATCGTGCTGGAAGCCTTCTATAAAGTGTGGCAGATTCGATGGTCGTAGTTCTTGCATTTCTGATGACCTTCTTGGCGTGGCCGGGGACACAGGTGTATGCTCAAGCTCAGCAACAAAGTTTGATTGCAGAAATTGGCGGTGAATTCCCCTACGTGTACGCGCAGCCCGATTTTGATTCCCCAGTTATTGCGACGTTAAAACCAGGGACCTTTTATTACGTCTCTAAACAAAAATTCGTTTATGACTTTCACAAAATACGCATAGGTAAAAATCAAGACGGTTATATCTCTTCGTCTGAAATCAAAATTGTGACGGCTCAGTATGTACAAAATCGAAAAAAGAAAGGCAAAACGGACCCGGCTGCAGAAACAGATGCGGCCACACAAGTTGCCGCAGAAAAGAAGCCCGCTAAAAAAGAGGCGAAAAAAACGTCCAAACCTATTTATGTTTCTCGATATCAAGGACTGATCGTAGAGCAGCAGAATTATATTGAAGACACGATGTCGAATACACGCAGCGATAATATCATGTTCTTTGGTTACCGACTTGTCGGTTTCAATACTTTGTTTTCCGGAGAAATGTCGACGGATCTGGCAGTCATGTATCACTCGGGTGCGCCGGCGTATTACGAAAAAATCACCGGACGATCGACATCGGGTCAGATTATTAATTTACAATTTACTTTTGATACGATCATTCCGTTGGCTCATAGTTTTATGGCCAGTTATGGATTTGGCCCGATGATCAAGTATTCACATTTCGAAGTCAGTCTGAAGAATCCAGCTGGGGTCGGTTACGATACTTATGTGCTGGATGATATGAATTTTGGAGTGTTATTCCGGCTGGGTGCGGCTACGCGTTTGGGCGTCATAGGTCTACGCGCGGATGTAAAATACTATATCGAATCTAAGCAATATGTCGGTATTAACGTATCGACACTGTACGAGTTTTAGGCTAAGAAACCTGTATGTCCATAAGTTATTTAAATAAGCAGGTTATTGATCAAATTGCCGCCGGTGAAGTGGTAGAGCGGCCCTCGCACTTGGTGAAAGAGCTCGTTGAGAATGCCATTGATGCTGGTTCAACTAAAATTGAAGTTCGTTTTGATAATGGTGGCCGTGATATCGTCGTTCAAGATAACGGTAAAGGCATTGCGCCGACGGAGTTGGCTATGGCATTAGATCGCCACAGCACTTCGAAAATCAGTGAGTATGAAGATATTTGGAATTTATCAAGTTACGGTTTCCGCGGAGAAGCGTTAGCATCTATTTCGGCCGTTTCTGACTTTGAAATTATCTCACGTCAGCCTGAGGCCCCGACGGCCCATAAAATTCAGTCCAAGTTCGGCGAAAAATCAGATGTATCAACGACGCAATTGCCGGTAGGCACATTGGTTCGCGTGTCGCAATTATTTGAAAACACTCCGGTGCGTATTAAGTTCTTAAAAACCGCTAGTTATGAGCACAGTTTAATCAAGCAAGTGATCAAGGCGATGGCACTGATCAATTATAAGGTTGAGTTCAAAGTCTTCGATGGGCAAAAAATGGTTTTCCAAACACCAGGAGCCACGACACTGAAAGAACGCGCGCAATGGTTGTTTGGCGATGAAAAAGTTTTCTCTGTCGCTAAACAGTCAGATGGCTTTGATGTCGAGGCGGTCTTCATGAGTCCGTATGATGTTGAAAAAAATAGTAAGAATATTTGGGTGTTTGTGCAAAACCGCTGGGTGCAAGATAAAATGATCCAAAGTGCTGTGATGGAAGCCTTCAAAAATCTTCTTATGCACGGTGAATACCCGCGGGTAGTGATCAATATCAATTGCCCTAAAGATTTCGTAGATATCAATATTCACCCAGCAAAATCGCAAGTGAAGTTCACGGACACTCAAAAAGTATTTAGATTGGTTTATCATACCTTAGAAAAAGCATTGTCATCTGGCCCTTGGAAAGAAATGGTGACAAACCCATCTCATGAATCAACGACGACAGAAATCGCGACATCAGATCTTTCGACGTCGTCAGTGCCATCCATGACTACGCCGGTGCATCATTCAACTCAAAGCAGCTTTCGCGATCCACAATTGTTTTCAGCGCAATTTCAGAAAAAAGTTTTCCCAACACCGCATTTATTCGCGGATCGACAAGTGCCTATTGCAACAGAAGTATCTAAATCAGCTGCTGTGGTAAATTCGTTGCAGACCGAAAAGGCCGATATCTACTGGCAACAGTACCAAGTGATCGGGCAAGTGGATCTGACTTACATAGTTTGTCAGAATGCTGAAAAAATGGTGCTAGTGGATCAGCACGCGGCTCATGAACGGGTGCTGTTTGAACGTATTTTAAATCAATATAAAAATGGTTCGATTGGAATTCAAAAATTGCTGATTCCTATTTCTATGGATTTGGAAGTGGATCAAGTTGAGCTGCTTTTAAAGAATCAAGAGCAGTTGGATAAAATTGGAATCCAGTTTGAGCAAACGGGTCCTGCCTCAATTTGTATTCTGGGTATTCCTACCGAGATAAAAGAATACGGCGTGCTGAAATTAATCCATCAATTCATCAACGAAGCTGAGTCTGTTTCGACAAGCTACGTTTTTGAAAATCGCGTGAAAGATTTCGTGGCCACGCTTGCCTGTCATTCGGCAATTCGAGCGGGGCAGAGTTTAAGTCAGTCCGAAATGGAGAAATTGCTAGCCGATATGGACGAGCATCCACTATCAAGTTTCTGTCCGCATGGTCGCCCGGTGAATTTGGAATTCTCGTTTAAGTACTTAGAGAAAGAATTTGGCCGCATCAACTAACTCCGACAAAAACGTAGTCTTTGTTGTTGGGCCTACCGCTGCCGGAAAATCTTTCTGGGCGCTGGAGCATGCGAAAAAATATCCTGATTCTTGCATCGTTAATTGCGATAGTGTTCAGATTTATAAACACCTAGACATTGGCAGTAGTAAGCCATCACCGGAAGATTTAAGGGTTCGGCCACATTATCTGTACAGCGAAATCGATTACCCAGAGACGATTACGGCCGGTCAATATGAGCGTTTGTTTTTTAATTTGCTTGAATCCATACCTGAAAAGAAAATTTTTGTGGTAGGTGGAACTGGGTTTTATTTCCAAGCTATTGAAAAAGGGATGTACCCGGTCAGCGTCATTAAGGACGAAGTCAAAAAAGAATTTGATCAACTGGTTGTTTTAGAAGGTTTTGAGTATCTGTATCGATGGATTGAAAAAACAGACCCGGAGTTTGCTAAAAAAATTTCGGTGAACGATCATTATCGCATCGAGCGTTCCTATCAGTTGATGCGCTCAGAAGGGAAGCCAATGACTCAAATTCAGAAGGAATTTTCTGACGCTCAAAGGGCATTTCCTTATCCGTTAACAAAGATTGGAATTACCGCAGATAAAGACGTTCTTCGCGATATGGTTATTCTTCGTACAAAAAAAATGCTTCAGATGGGACTCGTAGGCGAGGTTAAAAGTCTGTTAGCTAAAGGTATGGTCAATTGGGATCCTTTATCTAGTGTCGGCTACAGAGAAACAATTCACTGGTTGCAGAGCCCAAATGCGGAAAGTGTAGAGTCGCTCGAAAAAGATATTTCGATCAGTACCATGCAGCTCATAAAGAAGCAGAAAACATGGTTTCAGCGTGATAAGCAGATTCGCTGGCTGAAAAAAGACGAAACCGTTTCGTTGTTCTAACTAATTGATAAACGCCAAGAACGCCAACAGAAGCGTATCGGCGAAGGTGTAAAAAATGGTACTTTGACTCCAGAAGAAGCTAAAAAATTGGAAGCTCGTGAGCAACGTATTGACAATGCCGAAGAGAAAGCAAAGGCGGACGGCAAAGTAACTAAAAAAGAAGCGGTTAAAATCGAAAAAATGCAAGACCTCACTAGCAAAAAAATCCACCGTAAAAAACACAATCAGTAATCTTTGGACTATGATCCCAATAACGGCGCCTTTCTTTAACGGAGGCGCCGTTATCGTTTCTGCTTTCGAAATAGCGCGTTAAATAGGCAAGGCCAGGCCTCTGTTGACGAATAGATAGTTCTTCGCCATAATCCCGACATGAAGAGCATGACTGGCTACGGTTCCGCTAAAAAGGAACTAAAAAATTTCCAAATAGAATTAAATATAAAATCTGTGAATGGTCGTTTCTTGGAACTACGTTTTCATATGCCGAAAGAGTATGTGGCGATTGAATCTGAGTTTCGTCGTATTCTGCCTGAGTTCTTTGCTCGAGGTACGATCGATATTTTCTGCAATCGCAAAATTAAAACCAGCAACGAAATCTCGGGCGTCGAAATCAATTTCGCGCTCGCCGATAAAATTCATAAAGAATTGCAGAGCTTAAATAAGCGACTTAAGTTAAAAAGTGAAGTTCACTTGAATCAAATTATTTCCTCGGCGCCAGTATTGAAAGTCAAAGAAGAGGTCGAGCTTTCAAAAAGTGAACGTTCCGAAGTGATCTCGTTGCTAAAAGAATCTGCAAAACTGTGTCTGGCTGAACGTGTACGTGAAGGACAGTCTCTGAAGAAGGAATTTCTAAGTCTACTGTCGAAATTGAGCGAAGAAGTTGATAGTGTTAAAAACTTAAAAGAGATACATAATCTTGAGGTTTCTCAAAGGCTGAAAGATAAAATCAAAAGTAAAGGCCTGGTTGAGAACATCGACGATACGAAGTTTCAGCAAGAGTTATTCTTTTGGACTGAAAAAACTGATATAGCCGAAGAGATTCAGCGCCTAGAAGAACATATCCGTAACTACAAAAACCTCCTTTTGTCTAAAAATTCAAACGGAAAGAAAATAGACTTTTACACTCAAGAGTTACTCAGAGAAATTAATACTATAGGATCAAAGTCTCAAAGCTCGAAAATCACACAACATGTGGTAGAGGCCAAGAGTTTGATCGAAAAACTTAAGGAACAAGCGCAGAATATTGAATGAAGACTAATTTAATTATTCTAGCAGCGCCAAGTGGTGCCGGAAAAAGCAGTTTTATCGAAAAAATCTGCGCCGACAACAAAGTGCTGTTCGACACCATTACCTACACCACGCGCGCAATGAGAAAGGGCGAATCTCAAGGCTTTCCTTATTTTTTCATCACTGAAGATGAATTCAACTCAAAGAAAGAAGAAGGTTTTTTTGTCGAATGGGCTCGAGTTCACAATCACTTGTACGGCACTTCTCGCGTACAGATTGAAGATGCTTGGAAACAGGGTCGCTGTGTGATTATGGATGTCGACATTCAAGGCGCTAAGACGTTTAAAGAGCTTTATCCGCAAAGCCAAAGTATCTTTATCCTGCCACCTTCGATTGAAGAGTTGAGAAAGCGTATTGTTAAGCGCGACGGACGTATCCCTCCCGATATTGAAGTCCGTATGGAAAATGCAAAAAAAGAAATGGCCGAGGCGCCAGGATACGATTACCGCATCGTAAATGATCATTTTGAAACTTCTTATGCGGAATTTAAAAAAATCATTGAAAATATCCTCGCCTAAAGTTAGACATATAAGCTTCGGAGGAATTGAATGGCTCGTGTAACAGTTGAAGATTGCTTGGAAAAGGTTCCAAATCGTTTCGCATTAGTTTTAATGGTTTCAAAGCGTGCAAAGCAGCTTTTGAAGGGTTCTGAGGCGACGGTTGCTTTAAAAAGCAATAAGTACATCGTAGCATCGCTTCGTGAAGTAGCGGCTGGTAACGTAGGTTACGAAAGCCATCTTGATAACGCAACGTGTATTAAAGATATCGAAGCGGATTTAAACAAATAAACTCATAGTAACATAAGAGTTCTTTGTCGCTTCACCTGATTTCGGTTCACTCTTATTTTAGTTAACTGGCGTTCTTCCGAAAAAACGAGATATGGCTGAAATCGCTTTTGTCGCAGAGGATGCGACTCGAAATGTTCCAATCAAGACGATCGATGATCTTTGTAAAAAAATTACAAATTATCATCCGCATGCTGACGTCCAAACCGTAAAAAAAGCCTATTATTTTTCTGAAAAAGCTCACGAAGGACAATTTCGTCGCAGTGGTGAGCCGTATATATTTCATCCGTTATCAGTGGCTGGCATTCTGGCTGATCTCCGTTTGGATATCGATTCTATTATCACAGGAATTCTGCACGATACTGTAGAGGATACAGAAGTTACCTTGGAAGATGTTCGTCGTGAATTTGGAGAAACCGTCGCCGCTTTGGTGGATGGTGTAACCAAGATCGGTCAGATGAAGTTTAAAAACTCGGTTGAAAAACAGGGCGAGAATTTTCGGAAAATGATCGTGGCGATGGGGAAAGATATCCGCGTCGTGCTAGTTAAACTCGCTGATCGTTTGCATAACATGCGTACGCTGAACCATATGCCGTATGAAAAACAAGCGCGCATTGCTTTAGAAACATTAGAAATCTACTGCCCATTGGCCGGTCGTATGGGTATCAATGAATTAAAGATCGAACTCGAAGATCTTTGCTTTCGTTACTATCGACCGGATATGTATTACCAATTAAATCAAAAAGTTAAAAAGACGGAAGCTGAAACAGATCGCTACATTGATGATGTGAAGAGGCTTATAGGTAAATCGCTAGAAAAAACGACGGTCAAGTATCACGTTTATGGTCGATCAAAGCATTTATGGTCCATCTACCGAAAAATGCAGGCACGTAATATCGAGTACGAGCAAGTGTTTGACGTTCTGGCATTTCGTGTGATTGTCGCCAGTATTCCTGAGTGTTACGAAGTTCTTGGTCACATCCATGCATTGTGGAAACCGGTACCTGGTCGTTTCAAAGACTTCATCGCGATGCCGAAAACAAATAATTACCGTTCACTGCATACGACAGTATTGGGCCCGGGTGGGGATCGAATTGAAATTCAAATTCGTACTGAAGAAATGCATTTGATTGCCGAGCGCGGGATCGCCGCTCACTGGAAATATAAAGAGCGCGGTAAAATTGAAGACGAAGCCATTGGACAATCAAATTGGATGCGCGATCTGGTCGCATGGCACCAGACAGTTCGTAATCCAGAAGAGTTCTTGGACACTGTAAAAACAGAAATGTTTGAAACGGAAATATATGTGTTCACGCCAAATGGCGATGTTAAAGAATTACCAGACGGGGCGACGCCGATTGATTTTGCGTATGCGATTCACACTGATTTAGGAAATCAATGTGCGGGTGCACGTATCAACGGAAAAATGGTTCCGTTAAAACATAAATTGAAAAACGGTGATACCGTTGAAATCGTTACTTCGAAAACTCAAACACCATCTAAAGATTGGTTGAAATTCTGTATTACCAGCAAAGCACAAAGTAAAATTCGAGTGTTCGTTAAAGAAGAACAACGTAAACGTAGCTGGTTACTGGGTAAAGAACTTGTTGAAAAAGAATTTAGAAAATTCGGTTTAGCCGCCGTTCGTTACTTGAAAGGCGAAGAGTTTGAGAAGTTTCTAAAAGATGGCGGCGTTCATGGTATCGATGAAATGTATATCAAAGTTGGCTATGGAAAATTAGAGCCTCGTCATTTAGTTGATCGTTTAGCACCGAAATCAAATTTAGAAGAAAAAGCCCCTAAAGAATCATCTTTCATGGAGAAAGTTCTTAAGGGCGCTTCGCAAAAATTAAAACGTACGAAATCATTGATCTCTGTTGAAGGGATGGATGATATGCTGGTGCATTTTGCTAAATGTTGTTCGCCAATTCCTGGTGACCCGATCATTGGCTTCATTTCGCGTGGTCGTGGCGTGGCCATCCACCGTAGCGACTGCAAGAAAGCATTTGAACTAGATCAACTTCGTAAAGTCGACGTTTCTTGGAATGTGAAGCAAGCGGGCGAGGGTATGGAACGTGTAGTGCGTATGAAAATCACCTGCTTGGACGTTCCTGGTTTGTTAAAAACTATGACCGAGTCATTCTCTGCATTGGGAATCAATATTCAGTCTGTGAATATTCGTACGACCAAAGATAAAAAAGCGATTTGCTTGTTTGATATTTCTGTTCGGGATTCATCGCAGCTAAATCAAACTATTTTTGAAATGCAAAAAATCAAAGGCATTTTATCTGTAGAACGCGTCACCTCGTAAAAAGCTAGCCCTGACTTAAGATAAGGCTAGCTCCACAATGTGTTGAACCCGGTGCTTAAAATATTACAATTATAGGGTGATTAAAAAACTACGACTCAATCTATTAGTCATTTTAATATCAATCGCTGGCCAAGCTGCAACTAATATACAGTATTACGAACGATCGAATTCCATGCTGTATGAATCTTCCGAGTCGGTGGGGTTAGAAGATTCTCTGTCTCCAGAATATAGAAAGTGGATGGCGACACTGGGCTTTTCTTACAAATCTTCACCACTGACATTGAAATCGGAAGACAACCGGAAAACATACACGTCGGTTATAGATTGGTTTCAAACTTTAAATTTCGGTGGTGCTTATCGATTGAACGATGCTTGGAGTATCGGGCTTACAGGTTCATTGGTGCAATCAAAAATTTCTGGCGATACCAGCGTTAATTTAGCGGATACAAATTTACGTATTAACTATCGTCGTCCCATTAGCGCCACATCGGCGTGGGGCGTACATGCCTTGATGACGGCGCCAACGGGATCTGGAACCAAATTTACAAGCGATACGGGCGCCGGGATAGGTCTTGCGATTGCATTTGAACACAACATCGGGTTGTTGCAGTACGTAGCGAAAATCGGTTATTTGGAAAATTCAAAAGCAAAAGATGATGTTGATCCCAATTTAGATCAATCTCAACGAATGATCGCTAGTATTTCTGGATTATTGCCTGTCACCGAGAAATGGGCAGTGACATCTGATTTTGAAAAAACTTGGACTTTGCCAATTAAGACTGTGTTTAATCCGAATGAACTAAAAGTAGGCGCTAGATACGCAGCTAACTCTAGTCTGAATTTTTTTGCTGGAATGGGCCTTGATAGCATTAATAATAGCGAACCGTTAGATACGCGCATGTATATAGGGTTGAAGTATTCGCCAGAAGAAACAAAAGTAGTATCAACTCCAGAGCCTCCTAAAGAAGAGGCTGTGAATAAAAACCCGGAGTGCTACGATATCGATAAGGTCGAAGAGACATACAGCGCAATGATTCGCTTTGATAACAACAAAGATGTTCTGAATGATCAATCGCGATCGGAATTTGAAAAGTTAATAGCGTACACTAAAGAGCATTTTTATAACATTAGTCATGTATCTATCCATGGTCATGCTTCAAAACCAGGAACAGATAGCTACAATTTCAAATTATCTAAAAAACGTGCGAAAACGATATCTGAAGCGCTGTTACAGCTAGGGCTTGATCCAAAGTTGTTAGAAACAAAAGGTAAAGGCAAAAAAGAACTGATTAAACTGGGTGACACGGAAGATGATCATTCAGTGAATCGGCGAGCTGAAATCAAAGTTTGGACACGAGAACTTAAGAAAGAGTGTAAATAAGCGTATCGAGAGGAGTCACCGAATGAAAAAAATAATTCTTAGCACCTTAGCTATCTTTATGTTTGCGTGCTCGCAAAACGCTCATCTTACGCGCCCTGATACCAGCGGCGATAATAGTGGATTATCTCAAAAGCCAGGTGACACGGTTCCGCCAGCTAAAATGAAAGTGACTCTGGAAGATGTACAGCAGGGTACAAAATTGTTTTCGGGCTTGTTTCTTGCGGAGGGAAATTTGAATGAGCTTAGTCCAGCAGAAGTGGAATCTGATTCTGTATACCGTTGGGATCAGTTTTCGAAATACTTTCAAGGGCGAGCTGAAGGCGATATTGCTGGTGTTGAATTTGAAAAAGTAAATTGGGCTAAAGAATCAAATGAACATTACCAGTTGTTCGATGCTACAGAATCATATGTGTTGGCTGAAGGTCAGCGTGGTGTTGCACGGTCTATTAAAATGACAGTTACGCAAACCATTCCGGGAAAATCTCCCGTTACTAAAGTGGTGGTTTATCCAGTCCAGTATCGATACAGCATTGATGATGAAGCGTTAAATCAAGGTCGCTTGGGTAGAAAAAATGATGTGTATTATGTGCAAGGGTTGGTTCCTGGCCGCTATGTGCGTGGTTTAGAGTATGTATCTAATAGAAACCTTCTCTATAGAAATATAAACTGTCATAACGGTTATGATTTTATCGACACCTATGTTTTAAATGGACGCAATAATTTTAAAGCTCGCGTGACGGCTCGTCGTAATCAGGCCGGTACGTGGATTCCATTTCAGCAAACCTATTCAACTTTACTTGGCGCGGTGGGTTTTGGTTTAACAAACAAGCGTACGGCGTATTTTTCTGATGTTTTAGATTATGGTGGTAATTGTACATTTAAAGTTCAAGGGTTAATGTCGGTTAAAGCTCTTAACTCTGAAATTATTGATGGGATTCGTGTAGAGCTCATTGCTCAGAATGGTGAAAAAGGCTACGCGGAATTCGGTGTGACTGTTTTAGAAGCCTATTAACTTATTTTCCACAAAATGTCGGCACTTTTTAGGGCCCGACTTCAATCTAGAATCTCAGTCGCTCAATGAGCAAGGAATATCGTAAGTCCAGGGAGAAACTTCAAGATTTTAGAAAAATGTTTTTTTGTGTATACTTGAAACAGATGATTTGTCGATTACTATTATATCTGGTTTCCTTTCTTCTTAATTTCGCAAATGCGGCGGAAAGTTCACCTCCGTATTGCGAAGATTTGTACAGCACGATTTGCGCAGCAAAGTCGCAAAAGTTGCCAAAGGAGCACGTTTCAAAAGTCGATCAAATAGTTGAACAAAAAAAAGTGAAATAGTATCCCAATTTCAACAATTGCTCGCTGATCCGAACCAAAATTATTTTAGAAAACTCGCTATATATGGTCTAGGTATGCAAAAAGACTTTACTTGCTCTTTGTCCGGTAGCCAGAAGGAAAAAAAAGAGTGTGACGAAAGCCTTTCGGAAAAACTATTTGATTTATTAGTTTCAGATGCGGCGGGCGCTCATTCAACAAAAAGGTCTTCTTTTGGTGCTCAAGCTAGAATGGAGGACACCCAATTGCTATTGGCAAATGGGCATTTTTCGAAAGTTTCTATTAAGCTTGCTGACGATATTTTTTATAAAGTTCAAAACGTTGGGCACGTTAAAAAGGTTCAGTCAGAACTCTTTCCGGCTGCGAAAAAGCAATTGTTGTTGCAAATTCAGAACTTGCCTATCTCGGAGAAGAAAAAACAAGAGTGGACGGAAAAAATTAAGTCTATTGAATTTGGAGGAACAGATTGTTCTGCAATTAGAGATCCAAAGCAGTCTCGCTTGGCTCAAGCTTTCACTGCCAATGCCTACTATATGACAGGTGAAAATAATTTCTACATTTGTCCGGGGATTTCAGCGCAAAAGCCCAATGATGCTCTCACGACACTTATAATCGCCCATGAATTATCTCATTCCATCGGGCCATGTTCGGAGTTTTATTCTAAAGCTGGTGGTAAAGAATCGCAGAAAACTCAATACCCCTTAAAGAACTTAGTAGCCTGTTTAAGGAACGAGAAATCAATTCAGGCAAAATACGATTTTGGAAAAGATAATTTTGCGGTGGAAGCAATCAAAAGGCCTTTTTTAAAGGCAGGATTTTTAGATAGAGATAAGTGTAACCAAGACCAAACAAATGAGGTCGTGCCTGATTGGTTAGCTGTTGAAACAGTGGCTAGTCTACTTGTAGAAAAGTATAAAAACACGGATCGGATTACGGCGATTAAAGAAATAACTTCAGGATGGGGGTATATATGCCCTACGGGTGCTGAATCGGATGTTGTCTCTTCAACAGGCAGATTTAGAAGTCATCCGGATATGCGCTCTCGAGTAAATAAAATTTTTCTTCAAAATCCAAAAATTCGATTTTTATTAGGTTGTCCGCAGAGTAAAACGAGCGGGTACTGTGATGCTATAGTCGACCGGCCAGTTAAATCAGTGTTTGGGATTGTTAAAGTTTCCCCCGATAACGTCGAGCCTGCTGTTAATAAGGAGGCTGCTAAGTGAAGATTTTGATTTTTTTTGTCCTTATGTGTAGTTTTTGTTTTGCAGAAAACTACACAATTACACAGACAATGGGAACAAGTGAATCTGAGTATGTGATTAGTATAGGTAATCCCGCAAAAATAGATTCTGATCGTGACGGTGAAAAAAAAACAATAGAATTATCGTTCGAAAACAAAAAGTTTATAGAAAAACGTTTAAAAAAAATTGAACGAATGCATGGTCACGAAATACGTTTTTGTCCGAGAAACTATATTCAATTAGTTAATCAAAAAAAAGCAAAATCAATTATCGCCTGCGGTAATTCTACTACGGAAATTGCAACGAGCTTAAGACAGCTAATTCGTGTTATAAATGTTTATTCCGTGAATTAAAACAGAATTACCGGGTTCGGGTCAGTACCTTTTCTCAATAGAACTGGCTCCTTAGCTTGCGGCTAAGAAGCTAAATTCTATTGGAAA
>TARA_B110001454_G_scaffold34029_2_pt1 | contig 43056 bp, 39 predicted proteins | sample TARA_B110001454 | Tara Oceans TARA_B110001454 (sample SAMEA4397004) | marine metagenome | biome: Polar Biome; feature: [MES] marine water layer (ENVO:01000295) within the mesopelagic zone...; material: water (ENVO:00002006), including particulate matter (ENVO:01000060) such as...... | reverse complement strand
CTAACAGGTCTGCCTGTTAGGGTTTTTTTTTGCCTGTAAGAAAGTGCTGCCCTCAAACACAGGCCTTTTTAAATAGACGCTAACCACAGTCTTAAACGCATCCCCCATAAACTGGTCATTCCTGTGCTTATATAGGTGATTTCTCCCTCTGTATTAATGATATAAATACTAGGAGTAACAGAGACTCCCCAAGAGTTACTTATTTCACCGCTAGCATCATTAATGGTTTTGAATTGATAGCCATTTTCTATTTGATACCTAGTAATTTCAGCGTCGCTGCCTGAAGATAGCGCAACCGATACAATATTGTAGTCTCCCTCTTCTGATAATGTGCTAACAAAAGGCGATGTAGTTTTGCAGATAGGGCACCAACTGCCCCAAAAATATACGAGCGTGTATTTTTCGCTATAACTAATGCCTGGTAAGGTAGGGGCTAAACCTCTGATCATTGATCGCTGCTGATATTGAGTGATGGCCGTAATAATAATGATGAGAAGTGTTAGGGTTTTAGCGTTACTGATCCAAAAATTTTTGTCCATAAGACTGCTTTTTATTTTATGGCTCAACTGATGATTCATCTATTCAATCTCTTTTAATTTAATATGAGTCATATTAAATATGTTAGTTCTTAGTAATTTGACTTAGAAAGATGAACTGTAGCCTATTGAAGGGTAAAATGAGTAATATTCAAAGAACGTTTTTAGGTTGATTAAATGACTGCTGAAGATGAGAAGCATCCGCTAAAAGAAGGTCTAAATTCTCATAACGATCAACATGGGGAGGACCAGGAGACTACTGAGAAGGCTGAAAATTTAACTAAGCCTGTCTTAACTGAGTCTGAATCCTTAAATTTGCTCAATCAAAATAAAGCAGATATCGAAAAGTCGTTAGCATCGATTGATAAACGCGACATTTTGTCGAAATTGACCGTTTTTTTAATGGCTATGTTTTCAAAGATGGCAGGCTTTATTGATATTGCTAAACACTGGCTTGTCGATAAGTTGATGAAAATTCCAGCGCCTGAAATCATTAAACAAAGCTTGCATACTGCGGGGGTGGTAACCAACTTTAAATCAATAATCGATTTTATACAGACAAAATTTTACGCCTTTAAAAAGTCTCCATATAACGCCAAGCTTGTGCGTAATATTGATGAAATTATTACCAATACTGCGAAGCATGGCTTAGATTTTAAAGATCATTTCCCTGAACTGGTCGATAAACTGGTTGAGCGTAAAAATCATATGCTGCAGCACTCATATTTTAAGGAATTTAATAAAAGTCCTGTAGAAAGAATATTGGCCATTCCTTTTTCATTTAAGCGCTCTTTATCACCTGTACTTCCTGATAGGGCTTTGTGGCATAAACTCTTCAGCATTTTAGAGTCCCACTATATCCAAGATGTTATCTTAGTTGATGACGACGGTAATCAAACTTCTTTTAAAGATGATTCGAAAAGAAAAATTGAATCAAGTGATAGCGTTCGACATTTATACGAAGCATCTGTATTAAAAGCTCATGGCCATCGAGTATTTATAATTGGTCATCATGAAGGCTATTTAGGCCCTTATTTTGTACGCAGTGCGCTGCGCCGTTTAGGATTTGATAATCTAGTCGGGAACTGTAATACCGTTGTAGGGCCTCGTATGTTCTCTAGCTTAGTTCTGAAAAGTGGTGCTAGTAACGTCGGTAATTTATTTTTAACTTTGCCTTCCCAAAAAACGACGAAAGTAAATGAAGATGGCTTGGCAGAAGCTCTTCAAGTCAGTGCTCGACGGACACAGTTTTTAATTAAAATGCCGAATGCGGGATTGAAACTAATTGAACAATTTAGTCATAAAGACTTTATGCAACTGATATTAAATTATCCAGATTTAGGATCAGAACAAGCAGAATTTAATATTGGCTTAAATTGGTTAGATGAAGTGCTGACGGAAGAAGAAAGAAATGAGTTTATAGCCTATTTACATGCTACCAATGCCATTAAAGTGATGGCTGATTTTGATAAGCAGGACTATGACTTATTCAAGCAAGTGATGCATGAACCATTTTTAATCTTTCCTGAAGGATCACGTTCCTATGTCAGTAAAGACGGTTCAGTAACATTAAAGTATTTTAACCCTAAGTATCTACAAGCTTATATGCGCCCCGGTGATGTTATTTTGCCACTAAGTTTAGTGGGTGGGTCCGATATTATAAAAGGGGTAAAACTGCTTAAAGGTAAACTCGGATTGTCTTTAGGCTCACCTTATGAAGTAACGGCTGAGATGATTGAAAATTATAGCATTGAGGGCGTAGAGATTATGCGTAATATAGCGAACCTAGCGAACATTAAAAACGTAGAATTAAGTGATGCCGTCCAAGCAGGAGAAAAGAAAGACATTGAATAATCATCATCGTATAGCCGTATCAATGACCAGTATTTTAGCGTGCGCTATTTATGAGAAGTGAAATGTCTAGAGCAGATAGTCTCGTTATTCTTGATTTTGAAACCACTGGTTTGTCACCAGACATGGGTGATCGTGCTATTGAAATTGGAGCGGTACGCTTGGTAAATGGTGAAATTACTGACCGCTTTCAAGAACTGATGAATCCTGGAAAGCGTATCAGTGCTTTTATAGAAGAATATACCGGTATTACTAACCAGATGTTGGTTGGCGTTGATTCTTGTGAAATTGTAATGAATCGCTTTGCTGATTTTATGGGAGGTGATAATTTAATTGCTCATAATGCCTCGTTTGATCAGCGCTTTCTAGAGGCTGAATTTGCTCGAATTAATCGCAAATACTCAGGTGATTTCTCATGTTCATTATTACTTTCACGTCGCATTTTTCAGGACGCTCACAGCCATAAGCTTGGTGAATTAGTACGCTATCGTAATATTGAAAGCTCAGGTGGCTTTCACCGTGCATTATTTGATAGTGAAATGACCGCTAAGGTGTGGATGGAAATGCTAGAGGATATCGGTGAACGCTATGGAATATTTGATGTGCCTTTTGAATTAATAAAAAAAATCACTAAGACCCCTAAAAAGTCTATTGATAAGTTGCTATCAGCGTATGTAGCTGACAATTAGCTGCTAAATCCGTATGATTCTCCCTCAGTGCTTTATCTCAATTTTTCATGTTTTATTCTCATTTATAAAATATTCAATTTAGGCCACCTTTTATGTCTTCTGAATCTACACCAGCAGCGATCAAACTGACTGAATATAGCCACGGCGCTGGCTGTGGCTGCAAAATTTCGCCTCAGGTTTTAGAAACCATTGTTGCTTCAAAGCTTGACGTAAAAATGGATCCTAATTTATTAGTCGGCAATAGCAGTAAAGATGATGCGGCCGCTTATGATATGGGGAATGGGCAGGTGGTATTAAGCACTACCGATTTCTTTATGCCGATTGCGGATGATGCTTTTGACTTTGGCCGTATTGCGGCAACGAATGCGATCAGTGATATTTATGCCATGGGCGGAAAACCGATGATGGCCATCGCCATTTTAGGTTGGCCGATTAATACATTACCGGCTGAAGTAGCTCAGCAGGTGGTTGATGGCGGACGCCAAGCCTGTATGGATGCTGGTATTATGCTTGCCGGCGGACACAGTATTGATTCTCCTGAACCCATCTTTGGCTTAGCGGTTACGGGTCAGGTAGCGAAAGAAAAGCTGAAGCAAAATAATACAGCAACGGCAGGTTGTAAGTTATATCTTACTAAAAAGCTGGGTGTTGGGATTTTAACAACGGCACAAAAGCAGAAAAAATTAAAATCTGAACACGAAGGTTTAGCCGTCGAAGTGATGTGTCAGCTTAATAAAATTGGTGCTGACGTTGCCGACATCGATGGCGTAACCGCGATGACTGATGTCACAGGTTTTGCCTTAATGGGTCACTTAATTGAAATGTGTGAAGGCAGTGGTGTTAAAGCGAATATTAATTTCGATGCAATTCCATTTTTAGAACCCGTCAAGGAGTATCTAGAAATAGGGTGTGTTCCCGGTGGAACTCTACGTAACTTCGATTCCTATGGTGACAAGCTTGCCCCAATGAGTGAAGAACAGCGTAACCTATTGTGCGACCCACAGACGAGCGGTGGTTTGCTAATTGCAGTTAAGCCAGAAAGTGAAATTGAGTTAGCCGAATTGTTAACGCGTGAAGGTTTGTATGCACAGCCGATTGGAGAATTAATAGCTCAGTCGAAGGTAATCAAAAGCAATGCTGATTACCTCGTTGAGGTTATTTAGAGATGACTAACGCCACTGAATTGGATTTAAATAAACGCCCTGATACCGACGATTATGAAGCACTATTTTTAACTGACACACCGATGTTTGATACTCGTGCTCCGATTGAGTTTAAAAAGGGTGCATTTCCACATGTGAAAAGCTTACCGTTAATGACGGATATTGAGCGTGCCAAAGTGGGTACGTCTTATAAGCGTGACGGGCAAGAAGCGGCAATAAAGCTAGGTCATCGTTTAGTATCAGGCAAAACCAAAGATGAACGTATGGCGCTTTGGTTAGATTTTGCTAAGCAAAATCCAAATGGCTATTTATATTGTTTTCGCGGAGGTTTGCGTTCGCACACAACACAAGCGTGGTTAGCGGAAGCAGGTTGTCATTACCCGTTGGTAAAGGGTGGCTATAAAGCGATGCGTCGTTTCTTAATTGATCGACTTGATAGCATTTGTGATTATGCGACGGATTCTGAGCGCAAAGAAAAATTTTATATTGTCGCGGGTCAAACCGGTGCCGCTAAGACAGACTTGTTATTGAAGTTTAATAATACGATTGATCTAGAAGGCTTAGCAAATCATCGCGGTAGTGCTTTTGGTAAGCGTGCAGCAGGACAGCCAAGTCAGATTGATTTTGAAAACACACTTTCAATTGCATTCTTACGTCAGCATCATAAAGCACCCAATAGCCCTATGTTATTAGAAGATGAAAGTCATTTGATTGGCCGTTGCGCTTTGCCTGAAAAGCTAAGAGCAGCCATGCATAAATCCCCTATTGTTGTTGTCGAGGCTGACTTAGAAACTCGTGTTGAGCATTCTTTTCGAAATTACATTTTGCAAAAGCTGGCTGAATGGGAAGCGTTTTGCGTAGAAGATTCTGAAATAGTAAGCCTTGAAGGGAAATCGTATGATGAAACTTCTTTTCCTGGCAAGCCGTCGGCTTTTGAGCTTTTTGCCGAAGAGTTACGTAAATCGATGTTCAATATTCGTAAGCGCTTAGGCGGCGTGCGTCATCAAGAATTGACGAGTATGCTCGATAATGCTCTGGCAGCACACGAAGCGGGTGATAACAGCTTACACCGTGAGTGGATTCGAGTACTGTTAAGTGAATATTATGATCCCCAGTATGATTATTTATTAGAGAAACGCAAAGAGCGAATCGTATTTCGTGGCAATGCTGCAGAAGTCGAAGCCTACTTGCAGGCTTTGAATTAAGCAAAACGATAACTTATTAATTTAAACGTTTGGAAAACAAAAATGAAAAAACAAATCGCTATTTTAGCAACCGCATTCACGTTATTAGCGCCGCTATTATTTATGGCTTCTGCACAAGCTGCCATGAAGGCCGAAGAGAAGCCTACGTTTGTATTTACCGCGATCCCTGATGCCGATGAATCACGTTTACAGCAACGTTTTAATAAAGTAGCTGTGTATTTATCAGAAAAGCTAAACGTTGATGTTAAATACATTCCGGTTAAATCTTATGGTGCTGCCGTAACGGCTTTTAGAAATGATCAAGTTCAACTTGCTTGGTTTGGTGGTTTATCGGGTGTTCGTGCTCGTACTTTAGTTCCTGGTTCTGAAGCCATTGCGCAAGGTTTTGAAGATCAGTCTTTTAAAAGCTATATTATTGCTCATCACTCTACTGGCCTAAAGCCAAATGCTGATTTATCTGATGCGTTTAAAGCGTTTAATACCAAGGATATGACTTTTACTTTTGGTTCTAAAGGCTCGACTTCTGGTCGTTTAATGCCTGAGTTTTATTTGCGCGAAGAGTTTAAAGCAGCACCTAATGATGTATTTTCTCGTATAGGTTTTTCGGGTGATCACAGCCGCACCATTGCACAGGTACAGTCTGGTGCTTATCAGGTAGGCGCAGTAAACTTTAAAGTTTGGGAGAAAGAATTGGCGTCTGGAAAAATTGATACCAATAAAGTCTCTGTTATTTGGACAACGCCAACGTATCCTGATTACCAGTGGACCATTCGTAACGACGTTGATCAGCGTTTTGGTGCTGATTTTAAACAGTTAGTACGCAAAACCTTGTTGGAAATGAATGACCCGGATTTGTTGGCAAGTTTTCCTCGCCAATCATTTATCCCAGCATCGAATGCTGATTATGCGCCGATTGAAAATACGGCCCGTGCAATTGGTTTGATTGATTAAACCTATGTTCAAGCTCGATAATTACCAGCTCGATACACGATTAAAAAATATCTCCCTCAGTATTAATGCGGGGGAGAAAATCGCGTTACTAGGGCCTTCTGGTGGTGGTAAAACCAGTTTATTGAACGTACTGCACCAGCAGTGCGCTAATAACATCGCTTGGTGTCCGCAAGAACATGGTTTGGTAGAAGCGTTATCGGGTTATCACAATATTTATATGGGGCAGCTACAGAAGCATAATGCATTGTATAATCTAGTCAATTTATTAAAGCCCCTTTCAAAACATAAAAACGAAATATCAGAATTAGCACGCTTGTTAGCATTAGATCCTGAATTGCATTTATGGACGTCGGTTTCACAGCTATCGGGTGGCCAGAGACAACGCATTAGTATTGGCCGTGCATTATATCGAAGCCAAGATACTTTTTTGGGGGATGAGCCTGTCTCGAGCTTAGATCCAGTTCAAGCTCAGATGATTCTGGAGTTAATTCTGCGTCGTCATAATACGGTTATTTTAGCGCTTCATAATCGACAGCAAGCCCTCAATAACTTTGATCGTATTATTGGCATTAAAGCAGGCAGCATTATTTTTGATTCCCCAGCGAAAGAGTTTGCTAAGAATAAATACCAAGCGGGTCTGCTCGACTCACTTTATGAGTAACGAGTAAATATGCTTATCTCTTTTTTAAGTTCTGTTCTCGGTTCTTCTTCCCGTTTCTTTTCCAAATCTCTATTGGGTTCTAGCCGACGTTTATCGTTCACCTTTATTGTTACAGCGTTGCTTTGTATACCTTTTGCCGACTTGGTTATTTATCAGGTAGAACCTTGGCAAGAACTGTCTCGAATCGGACAGGGGATAATTCAACCAAGCTTTCCAGAAATAGCCGTTCTTGCCGATAGCTTGATGATTACCGTGGCATTCGCGTTGATCGCTGTTGCGGGCGCTGCTTTTTTAGGTTTGTTATTCGCTTTGGTTTTTCACTCCAAAATAGTACGTGTATTTTCAGCCTCGATAAGAGCGGTACATGAATTATTCTGGGGGCTGATATTTATGCAGGTTTATGGATTGTCGGCGACGACGGGAGTATTAGCAATCTTGGTGCCTTTTACGGGCATCTTTGCCAAAATGTTTGCTGAGATTATTGAGCAGCAAAGCACTGTTCCTAATTCAACCATAGCCCCCAAAACGGATCGATTTAGTCGCTATTTTTATAGTTGGCTTCCCCAGTCGTGGCCGCAAATGGTGAGCTATACACGTTATCGTTTTGAGTGCGCTCTGCGTTCCAGTACGATCTTAGGCTTTATCGGTTTACCAACCTTAGGATTTTATTTAGAAACGGCCTTCAAACAAGGTCAGTACGATGAAGCGGCAGGGCTGTTATTCTCATTTTTTCTTTTAATTGCCAGCATTCGTTGGTGGCTACACAGTCGAGTATTGCCCGCTTATATTCTTGTACCTATTTATCTCGTACTTTCTTTTATTGCTTTACCTGAAGCACCGCAGGTATATGGCAGCTCCTTAGTTCAATTTTTAACCTACGATGTTTGGCCAAAATCTCTATTAAGCGGAGATTTGAGTAGCGCGATGAATTGGTATCAACATCAGCTATTGGATGTCGCATTGCCTGCACTCTGGGATACCTTATTATTATCTCAGCTGGCATTAGTGCTTACTGGTATTTTAGTTTTAGTGTTTTATCCATGGGCAAGTAAGGCATTTTTTCCTAATAAGCTTTCGTTAATAAGAGGGCTTGGAAGAAGCTTTTTGTTAATTTTACGTTCTATCCCTGAAATGATTTTCGCTTTTGTTTTTTTACTAATACTAGGACCATCAGGCATCCCTGCAGTGCTGGCGCTGGCTTTACACAATGCTGGATTGATTAGTTATTTATTAATGCGTCATAGTGAGCAGCTAAAATATCGAGCAGATTCTGGCAAGGGGATTAATCATTATTTTTATGAGGTCACTCCTAGGGTTTACCCTCATTTTTTAAGTTTGTTATTGTATCGCTGGGAAGTGATTATTCGTGAAAGTGCAATTTTAGGCATTTTAGGAATCACCACATTAGGGTTTTATATCGACTCGGCCTTTGAAGACATTCGTTATGACCGAGCACTTTTCCTAATTATTATTTCTGCATTATTAAATGTAGCGGTGGATAGTTTTAGCCGAAAGGTTCGAAGCAACTTATCTTAATAGCGTGCGTCATCGTGACCGTTATTTTATTGCTACAGACCCTCCTTATTCGTTTTATTTTTAATGATTTTGTTACTCAGGCTTGCCGTTATTTTATGTATTTCTGGTGCGGTAAATAATGAAATGAGTGCTGCCGCTGGCCACGCTAGTGCAAAAGCGTGAAGCCATTGTTGGTAAAATGCTTCTGTCCAACCTAGGTTGATCCAAGTGACCCAAGCCGACATTAAAAATGACAGCTGCAATGACATCAACAGCGCAAATAAAATTCGATGAATCATGTTAGTTTTACCAATTTTTCTATATAGACAACGTCTGTCAGTTCTTTGGCTAGATAGTCTTTGGTATGCTTTTTATTAAAATGCTCTTTTAGGGCATCCTCATTAACCCATTCTTCCCAAAGGGTAAAAAGATTGGGGGTATCTCTATGCTGCAAGACATCAAAAAAAATACACCCAGCTTCTTTGATGGTTTCTAGTTGTAAATTCTTTAATTCTTCCTTAGCCACTTTAGCGGATTTTGTAGCAAAGACTTTTAGGCCAGCGCTGACCCATAACGTTGTGCTCAAAGTAGAGTAGGGAGTTTTATTTGATTCTGACATCATTATTTCCTGTATTTAGCCGTATGTAAGCAGAATCTAACGATAGACTCTTGCTGATATGAAATATATGCTCGATATATCAATCAATAATTGCAGATTTGAAATCATGTACGACGACATTGTTTTATTCATTCATATTGTTCAGCAGCAGGGTTTAGCCGCTGCCGCAAAAAAAATGGATTTACCCGCAGCAACGGTGACTCGACGATTGCAACGTTTAGAGGCAGCGGTTACTCGTCAATTAATTCATCGCTCTGCGCGTCAATTTTCACTCACGGCGGAAGGTGAGGTTTTTTATCAAGCTTATGCTGGTCTGGTTGAGCAATTAGAACAAACTCAGTTACAACTTAGCGGTGAGTTGAATGTATTAGCAGGGCCATTAACGGTATTGGCACCGACCAACATTTCAACAGGGTTATTGCAGCCTATGTGGTCTGGTTTTATAAGGGAGCATCCCGACATCAAACTTGAGTTAGTGCTTAGCAATAGCGTCGAAAACATGTTGTCGTCTAGTGCAGATATGGCGTTACGAATTGGACCTCAGGCATCGTCTATGCTTTATCAAAAACGTTTGGGGTCGTTGAAAACCCTATTGGTTGCAGCACCTGAATATCTTGCTATTAATCGTGAGCCAAGCAATTTAGAAGACTTAAATGAGCATCGATTAATTGGAACTCATACATTGGCAACATGGCAGATGATGAATTCTGATACTCATATGGAAAAGGAAGTACGTCCGCGATTTTCGACTTTTGTAAATGATGTAAAAATGGTCACGCAACTTGTTCAGGATGGCTTAGGTATTGCGCTTTTACCGAGCAGCGAAGTGAGTGATTTAATTAAAAAAGGAGGGTTAGTTCGTATATTGCAGCCTTGGCAGGGGCCTGATCGAGATCTTTATACCGTATGGCCAAGTGGAAAATTACTCAGCGCTAAAGCAGTATGTTTACGAGATTATATGGAAAACTTTATCCAACAATCTGAACATCATGTATCAGATTGTTGATAAAGATTAGTGTATGAGTTGTATTAGGTGTTGAGTGAAGCTTTAGCTAGGCTTGATAAACTTTAACGTCATACGATCACTTTCTCCAATCGCTAGGTATTTCTCTCGGTCTTCTTCACCTAATCTTAATGAAGGTGGCAGTGTCCAGACGCCTTTAGGGTGTTGTGTATTGTCTTTTGCATTGGCGTTTATGTCTGATTTTTTATCCAGTTTAAAACCTGATTTTTCAGCCAGTTTTATTACATGCGCTTCCGTAACATAGCCTGAGCTGATCATGTCTTGCAAGGTCGTACCGGGTTTTGCTCTGTGTTCTACTACGCCAAGTGCGCCGCCGGGTTTTAGTGCGTTATACATCGAATCGAAAACGTCTTGCGCGTATTCCCCCTTCATCCAGTTGTGAACGTTACGAAAGGTGAGTACTAAGTCTGCTGAGCCTGCGGGTGCTATCTCTGGGCGTTCTGGTATGGATAAATCAGTAATCACGGTATTGCCGTATATGCTAGGGTTTTCACTGAGTTTCATCTCAAACTTTCTTTGATAATTTTTGCGCCAATCAGGTGTGCGTTTAGCAATAAGAGAGAAGCCAGCAGCGTAATATTTACCATCATCTTTTAGTGCGGGTGCTAAAATCTCACTGTACCAACCACCTCCAGGCCAAATTTCTACCACGGTCATATTGGCGGTTAAACCTAAAAAATTAAGAGTTTCTACGGGATGGCGATATTGATTACGAGCAATGTTATTCGTCGAGCGATGATCTGCATTGGCTAATTGCTCAAGCGTTTTTGTATATTCTGCATGGGCGCAGTTGAATCCTGCTACCATTAGCAATAATAGGCTTGAAAGCCCTAGTTTCTTTGGTATTGCCATGGTCGATATTCCTCAATGTAAACTTAAACGTTAATGTTTGGAGCGCTCATGTTTCATATAGTTCAGTGGGCTTGCAGGGTGTCTTGGTTTATTTTAAGGGGATTGCATTAGATGTTATTAAAAGACATTGATTTGCAATGATTAGTCATTTACCTGTCAGCACTTCACACCTATATTAGCTGCATAAAGTATTAGCTGTATAAATAAAAAGTATTAAATCGAATTAGTCCGAAAGGTTAGCGCAATGACACAAGCACAGAATCCACATTACCCACACGTAATGGAGCCATTAGACCTTGGTTTCACGACTTTAAAGAACCGCGTCATTATGGGATCTATGCACGTTGGTCTTGAAGATCGCCCTTGGCACTTTGAAGAGATGGCGGCGTATTTTGCTGAACGTGCTCGTGGCGGTTGTGGTTTATTGGTAACGGGTGGTTTTTCCCCTAACCGAGCGGGTGATTTATTACCTTTTGGTTCTAAGTTGATGCATAACTGGCAGGTTCATTTTCATAAGAAAGTCACAAAAGCCGTTCATGCGGAAGACGGTAAGATTTTATTGCAAATTTTGCATGCCGGTCGTTATGGCTATACGCCTTTGAATGTTGCACCTTCAGCGGTTAAATCCCCCATTACGCCGTTTAAGCCGAAAGAATTAAGCGCTAAGCAAATCACTAAGACGATTGGTGATTATGTACGTTGCGCTAAGTTGGCTAAGAAAGCGAACTACGATGGTATCGAGATCATGGGCAGTGAAGGTTACTTCATTACTCAAATGCTGAATAAACGCACGAATAAGCGTGATGATGAATGGGGCGGTTCTTATGAAAATCGCATGCGTTTTCCATTAGAAGTCGTTCGTCAAATTCGTGAAGAAGTGGGTACTGACTTCATCTTGATGTTCCGTTTATCGATGTTGGACTTAGTTGAAGAAGCGTCTGAAATTGACGAAGTGATCGAACTTGCCAAAGAATTAGAAAAAGCCGGTATTAACATTATTAATACGGGTATTGGTTGGCACGAAGCGCGTGTACCAACAATTGTTACTTCTGTACCTCGCGCTGCGTTTGCTGATATCACGGGCCGTGTTAAGAAAGAATTAAGCATTCCTTGCGTTGCGTCTAACCGTATTAATATGCCAGATGTGGCTGAAGAAATTATTTCTTCTGGTAAGGCTGATATGGTTTCTATGGCGCGTCCATTCTTGGCAGACTCTGAATGGGTTAATAAAGCCGCTGAAGGTCGTGCTGATGAGATTAATACCTGCATCGCGTGTAACCAAGCGTGTTTGGATCATACCTTCCAGATGAAGCGTGCAAGCTGCTTGGTTAACCCGCGTGCGGGTCATGAAACTAAGCTTCTTTATACTCCTGTGACTAAAGCTAAGAAAGTTGCCGTTGTTGGTGCTGGTCCTTCAGGTTTGGCGTGTGCAACGGTTGCGGCACAGCGTGGCCATAAAGTGACTTTATTTGAAGCTCGTGGTGAAATTGGGGGTCAGTTTAACTACGCCAGTAAGATTCCGGGTAAAGAAGAATTTGTAGAAACTATTCGTTATTTCTTAAAACAAATCGAAGTTTTAAATATCGATTTGAAATTGAATACGTATGTTACTGCTGCGCAATTAAAAGCGGCGGGTTTTGATGAGGTTGTTATTTCTTCGGGTGTTGCTCCGCGCGTTCCAAATATGCCGGGTGTTGATCATGAGAAGGTAGTGACTTATCAGCAAGTATTAGGTGAAGGTCTTGAGCTTGGTAAGCGCGTTGCGGTTATGGGCGCTGGTGGTATTGGTTATGATATGTGTGAATATCTAACGCACCAAGGCCCTTCTTTGACTCTGAATAAAGAACTTTGGATGAAAGAGTGGGGTGTTGATGGCGCTAACGAAAACCGCGGCGGCTTAAAACCCATGGAAATCGAAGAGTCTCCACGTGAGGTTTACATGTTGCAGCGTAAAACCTCTAGCTTCGGTAAAGGTTTGAACAAAACTTCAGGTTGGGTGCATCGTGCTGTTGTGAAAATGAAGGGTGTTGAAACGATCGGTGGTGTTTCTTACGATAAAGTAGATGATGAAGGCTTACACATCACAATCACCACGGGCAAAGACGATAAACAGACGGTTGAGACACGTATTTTAGACGTTGATCATGTTGTGCTTTGCGCAGGCCAGGTATCGGTTAATAAGCTTCATATTGAGCTAGAAAAAGATTTGGGCAAAACCTTTAATCTACACCTAGTAGGTGGTGCTGAGTTTGCGGGTGAGTTGGATGCAAAACGTTGTATTAAACTTGCGAGTGAATTAGCCGCTTCTCTTTAATATCAGTTATTTAATCTCAGTATTGTTGCATTGAAAGGGAGGTGAAGTTAATTCACCTCCCTTTTTTATGAATCCTCTTTTTATACCCTCTCTATTAACGAATCATAGTCACAACCTTATATATTTGAGATGATGAATATTCTTAGTTATTTCGTTGGTTTTTTTTATGTCTTCAATTAATACCGTTCAACAAGATCTGCAAAGTGATGAAGCTTTGCAAAATAAAATTAATGCGGCTCGAATCGCGGTGAATGTGATTACTATTTTTACTGTTTTTATTGCCGTGTTTATGGGAGTGATGTTAGGCGTGTTCAACGCCGCAGAACCCGCTGAAGGTGTGTCTGAGAATATGAATTTTCTAATGGGATTTTCAGCTATTTTCTTTACGATTGCGATTCCCAGTTTGCTGTTTAATTTTCTGGTAAAGCGCTCAATTGCTGATAAGAATCTGTGGAAGCAGGCGTTGGTATGGGTTTTCTGTATTTTCTTATTTCCAATGTTCCCTATGGGAACAGCCGCTGCCATCGTGATTGTATATGCACAAGTCAGTTGGATGCGAGCGGCGAAGACGATTTAGACGAAAAATAAACCTATGATACAAGCCACGCCTAATCCCCAAACGGCGGATCTTAAGAGTGCCAGATCGGCAATGTATAAGGCGCCATAGACGATTCTAATAATAATATAGGTAACGGCCAGCATATCGATATTATCTTGGTTACCGCCCATTTGATGAGCAATCACAACCGCTGCCATAAAGCCTGGGATGGATTCAAAAGTATTTTGCTGTGCCCAGTTTGAACGTTGGCGCCAGCCTGATAGCCGCTCTAAATAGGCGCGAGGATTGTGGTTGTCTTTTGGTCTAAAACCACTGGTGAATTTTGCTAAGCCTGTAAATAAAACAGGCATTAAAATAGCGACAATAACGCACCAGTAAGCGATCGTCAGTGTCGATGTGGTTGTGGGGATCATATCATTTCCTTCTTATCATTATTTTTGGGTGGCGTTAAAACAAAAAAAGCTGCTAAAGAGTAGCAGCTTTTGAGTATCGAATGAAATAATCGTAAATGACTTACTCTGCTTCAATACCAACAATAACCCAATCAGCATTTTCAGTACTTAAATCGCGCTGTAAGTGCCAAATATCAAAAATGCCATCTTGAGACTTTTCTAAATCATCTTTACAGACACCGCGGAATAAAATACTGATTTCAGCGGAATCACCCGCTTGATCAGCACGAACAATTTCTGCTGTTAAATCTAAAATTTCAGTCTGTGGTGGAACCATTAGCTTATTGCGCTGCTTAGAAAGCGCTGCAAATAGCTCAGGGCTGACGTACTCTTCAATTGTTTCTAGTTCGCCTTTATTCCAAGATTCTTGAACGGTGCGGTAGTGGCTAAGAGATCCTTCGATAAATCCTGGCTGATCAAAACCTTCAGGCAGATTAAATGGAATTTCATCTTGGTTGAAGCCCGTGGCTTGTGTCGCTGGAACTTCTTGTGCAGCCCCCGTTTGAGTGCCTGCGTCTTGTGGCATTTCAAAGCTTTGACGCTGATGGGTCTGATTACCGCCAAGTCCGGCAACGGAAGGCTGTTGTCGGCTACGAGCTCCACCTGACATGAAACCCTTGAACAGTTTAAAAGCCAAGAATGCTAAAGCAGCCATAATGACCATGTCCATGATCTGTAAATCCTCAAAAGCACCACTGCCTAATAAAGCGGCGAAGAGTCCACCGGCTAATAAACCACCCATTAATCCCCCCATCATGCCACTTTTCTTTTGGCCTGCCTGAGTTTGTTGTTGGTCTTTTTTAGCCGGAGTGGCTTTCTTGGAAGCAAAAGGAGAGGTTTTATAGCTTTTGCCAAAGCCACCACCGCCAAAACGTTTTGCGTCGGCTTCGCTGACCATTGCAAACATTAAAAAGAAGGTCGTGAAAGCGGTAATAATTGATTTCATATGTTTCTCATAATTATAGAATTACTAACATGTTAAATCGTTGGCGCAAGGTGTCAATGGAACTTGTTTGTAAGAGTGTATATAAACGTCAGATCAAAACTTTAAGGGCGCATATAGGAACCTTTTTAGTCGCGACATAAACGTTTTGCCGTGCCAATGATTCCGTATTTAAAAATGATATAAACAGCCATTTTAGGTAATGATTTTATTGAACCATACATAATACATACGTATTTGTATTCACCAATAGGTCCTTCATAGATAATGTTGGGAAGAGAGCTAATCTGTACTTTAGGGAGAAACTAGTAAAGCTCTAATAAACGTTTCAACTGCTTGTATTTTAATCACTTTATTTCAGTATTAGATTAAAAATAGAACATAAACCTGATAGGTCTATGTTCTCATTCTGATATAAATTTTAATACTGTTCTACTTTGTAGCCTTTGTCCTTTAATTTTTTCAGTAATCCATCTTCTCCAATTAAATGCATTGCCCCGACCAGAATAAATTTGCCTTCAGGGTGCGCAATTAATTTTTCTATTTTTGTGATCCAATTATTATTGCGTTCAACCACAAGACTTTGATAAATCTTTGGGTAGTCTTCTAACATAGGCTTAATGCCGTTTTCAAATAAACCGTCATCGTCACCTGAACGCCATGCGGTGATCATCGCATTAAGTACTTTGGGTAAGTTTTGCATGTCTTCGAGGGTCTGCAAAACTAGGCTGCTTTCGTTATTTTCTCCCATGGTCGATATGTAATGAATTTGATCATCAATACTTTCAAGTTCTGTGACCATTTTTTTGTCGGCCAACGCTTTCTCACCAATATAATTATCTACGCCTTCTGCGGTTAGCCCTAACTTTTTAAGTTCTTCTATTGTAATAATCAGTGCAACCATTTGGGGTTTGAAGCGCTGAAAGCGCGCAATATCCATTTGGTTTTTAGCAGCGTAGCGTATCAATTCTGCATAGGCTTCTGAGGAGAGGTGGTCGGCGAGTATTTGCCCTGTGGGCAAAGTCATAGATTGAAGGAATTTATCTTGAAAATAGGGGCTTGCCAGCTGTGTTATATCGGTTTCAAAGACTAGCCAATTTACTTTTTTATAAACCTGTTCAAATTCTATCGGTAGAGGATAATCACTAGGCTTTAACATATGAAACGTGCCACCCAAATAAACAGTATTTTTGCCATTACTCACACTCCAAATACTGGTTTGGGCATAGCTAAGGCATGAAAAAAGAAGGGTGGTAATCATCAGGGAGAGACGAAAGAGTGTCATAAGCACTAAACCTAGGCATAAAAAAACCAGTCTAGCATATTTGCTAAGACTGGCTATTATTCTCTCTTATGCCGATTTTTTTGAATTCAATGCCTCTGAATTAAGAATCTGCTGCGATTACTTCGATGAATTTACCTGGAATGTAATCGTTGGTATACGCTAAACCTAAACGAGTAAGGTAAATCATACGGTCTGCTTTTGTTTGATCAAAATCATCTAGGTCTTGGCCATTCGCGATGAATAGATCTTTAACGTAAATAATATATTCATTACCGGGTTCCATAATCAAGGCGGCGCCGCCGGCATCAGGATTTACTTTGGCATTATCATCTTCGTTAAGAGTAACTTTAATAACAACAGGCGTCTCATCTTTCTGGAAGTATACATTGCGTGAGTGAGCACGCTGCTGTGCCCAGAAATAAGCCAACTCTTTACTTTGGGTTAAGAAAACAGGATCTTGGCTTTCAAAAGTACGGTTGCCAATCGTTTGCAAAGTGCCTTGGGTGCGCTTGATCCAAGCTGCATCGCCGCCACCATGAAGGCCTTTGCTTTTTATACTTTTTACTAAGCTAGAGGCTGTACCGTGATACCAAACATTTGAAGTGGCAATGTTGCCATCCTCTAACATTAAAGAGGATAAGTCTTTTAAATAATCTGGTGCGATAACATTTTCTGTGCTCATCTTTTTCTCGTTTCTCTATGTTTAAGTTGGTATTAAAGTACGCGCATGCCAGGCTGTGCGCCGTCGTGGGGTTCTAAAATCCACAAGTCGCTGCCACCAGGGCCAGCTGCGAGAACCATGCCTTCCGACATGCCAAATTTCATTTTACGCGGAGCTAAGTTAGCTACCACGATCGTTAACTTACCTTCAAGATCTTCTGGCTGGTAGGCCGCTTTGATTCCTGAAAATACGTTACGAGTTTCGCCATTACCAATGTCTAAAGTGAGCTGCAATAATTTATCAGCGCCCTCAACATGGTCAGCTTTTACAATTTTAGCAATACGCAAATCGACTTTAGCGAAGTCTTCAAACTGAATCTCGTCAGCGATGACTTCGTTACCGTCTTCACGTAACTTAGGCGCGTTGGCTAATTGTTCAGCGGCGCGGCGTTCTTTTTCAAGTTTTCTACGTTCTTTATTGCTCAGCTTTTTTTCTTCTGCTTGTGGCGTAGCTTCAGCAGTAACTTCTTCTGCGGCTTCTAAGGCAGAAAGGTCGCCGTTCAAGATCGCTTCTTTACGAAGGTCATCTTTAGTTTCTTCTAAGATGGCTTCAACGTGCTTCATCTCAGCTCGACCAAGCATCGGCTTAAACTTGTTGATCTCGTGATCCAATAAGATATTGGTGCGCGCATCCCAATTTAAAGAGTCTAGGTTCAAGAAAGCTTGAGTTTTTTCAGCAATGTCAGGCAATACTGGGGCTAGGTAGGTAATTAACTGACGGAATAAGTTAAGTGCAACCGAACATACTTCAATAACTTCTTGCTGGCGGCCTTCTTCTTTATTCATGGCCCAAGGGGCTTTTTCTTGAATGTATTCGTTAGCGCGATCGGCCAAGGTCATGATTTCTTTCATGGCCTTACCAAATTCGCGGTTTTCGTAATACTCGGCAATCACATCACCTTGGTCGATGAAGTGCTGCACCATGTCTTGTTCTATACAGTTACTGCTTAATTTACCGCCGGCTTTGAAAACAAAGTTACCGGTACGGCTAGCAATGTTAACTAGCTTGTTAACCAAATCGCTGTTTACGCGTTGTACGAAGTCTTCTAGATTTAAATCGAAATCGTCTACTTTGTTGCTTAATTTTGCCGCAAAATAATAACGTAAATAGGTTGGGTCTAAATGATTTAAGAAAGTACGGCCTTTAATAAAGGTGCCACGAGACTTAGACATTTTTTCGCCGTTCACAGTAACAAAACCGTGAGCATTTACCGCGGTTGGTGTGCGGTAATCGGCTGCGGTTAACATCGCAGGCCAGAATAGGGCGTGGAAGTTGATGATGTCTTTACCGATGAAGTGGTAAACCTCAGTTTCAGTCTCAGAGCCTGGCTTCCAATATTCGTCAAAGTTTAAGCCTTGGGCTTTGCCTTCTTCGCTATTGCAAAGATTTTTGAAGCTAGCCATGTAGCCAATGGGTGCATCTAGCCATACGTAAAAGTATTTGCCTGGAGCATCTGGGATTTCAAAACCAAAATACGGTGCGTCACGGCTGATGTCCCATTCTTGAAGACCTGAGTCTAACCATTCGGCGAGTTTGTTAGCGACTTCTTCTTGTAAGGTGCCTGAGCGAGTCCAATCTTGTAGGAACTCTTGGAAGTCAGGAAGCTTAAAGAAATAATGTTCAGATTCTTTTTCAACTGGGGTCGCGCCCGAGATGGTTGAGAAAGGTTTGATCAATTCAGCCGGTGTATACGTTGCGCCACAGCTTTCGCAGTTGTCGCCATACTGGTCTTCGGCATGACATTTTGGGCATTGGCCTTTCACGTAGCGGTCGGCTAAAAACAGTTCTTTTACAGGATCAAAAAGCTGTTTAATTTTACGAACAGCAATGTGGCCTTTATCGCGACAGGCTTTGTAGATTTCTTCGCTCAGCTCGCGGTTTTCTTTTGAATGAGTCGAGTGGAAGTTGTCGAAGTTTACCTGGAAACCGGCAAAATCAGCTTCGTGCTCGGCTTTAACATTAGCAATCTGTTGTTCCGGTGTTAGGCCTTCTTTTTCGGCACGCAACATGATGGCGGTGCCGTGTGCATCATCTGCACATACGTAGGTACATTGGTGTCCACGTAATTTTTGAAAGCGTACCCATATATCAGTTTGGATATATTCCAATAGATGGCCAAGATGGATTGAGCCATTGGCGTAGGGAAGTGCGCTGGTTACCAGTATCTTACGGCTTTGGGATGCTTGATCAGTCATGTTGCTACAGGCTTAATTCGTGGCTAAAAGAAAGGCGGCGATTGTAGCACTTTATTGGCGCTAAGTTAAAACGTCGGAGAGTTGATATTTAACGGGAAGTTGGTAATTAAGGGTTTTGGAAGCGGAGCTGAAGGCCGTTTTTAACGATGCAGTCTCTAAAGACTGCACCGATGTACGGGTAGCTACTTATCAAATACTCGAGAGAGCTTCACCAAGTTATCTTCAACTTTGATGATTTCTATGCGCTTACCTTCTAGCGTTAAGCAAGCGGGCGCATCAGGAATGGTTTCTAAATACTCTACAATCAAACCGCTGAAGGTTTTTGGACCGTCGGTATTAAAATCCCAGCCAAGTGCTTTATTAATGTCGCGAATATAGGCCGTTCCATCAATAACAGTACTGCCATCATTCAAGCGTTTGAAGTCAGGGTTATCAATGGCCGCGGTATCGGTAGTGAATTCACCAACGATCTCTTCAAGAATATCTTCTAAAGTACACACACCTTGAACATCACCATACTCATCAACCACTAAGGCAATTCTGCGCTGCTGTTTTTGAAAGTTAAACAGCTGAGTATGCAGCGGCGTATTTTCTGGAATAAAGTACGGGTCTCGACATTCTTGTAAAATATCGCTTTTATTGAAGTCAGGGTTGGTTAAAAAACGGCTCGCATTACGCGTATGCAAAATACCAACAACGTCGTTGATATCACCACGATATACCGGTAAGCGGGTATGTTGAGTAGACCTTAGTTGCTCAACAATTTCTTCAATATCATCTTCTAGGTTAATCGCCATGACTTCATTGCGAGGCACCATAATATCGTTCACTGCCATTTTTTCTAAATCTAGAATACTGATCAGCATGTGCTGGTGGCGTTTCGGAATCATGGTTCCGGCTTCATTAACGACGGTACGCAATTCTTCAGTACTTAAATGATCGGGTGTCGCATTTGTATCAACTTTAACCAGCTTAAGCAGCGCGTTAGCAATGGTATTAACAAACCAAACGAACGGTGTCAGTAACCACTGAATGCCCACCAATATTCTTGAGGCTGGAAAGGCGACTTTTTCAGGATGAATGGCCGCTAGGGTTTTGGGTGTTAATTCTGCAAAAATAAGCACAACTAAGGTGAATAAAATGGTATTCACAAAAACGGCTAAATCAGGATTATCTGGCCATAAACGCTGGCTAATAATCGTGGCTAAGGCGGCGGCCGCAAAGTTAACCAGGTTATTACCCGTAAGAATTGTACCAATGAGGCGGTCAGGCTTGGCTAAAAGGCTGGATGCTCGCATCGCTCCCTTATGCTTATTCTTGGCCATATGACGCAACCGATAGCGGTTGAGCGACATCATGCCAGTCTCAGAACTTGAGAAAAAACCAGAGAAAATGATCAGTAAAGCCAGTATGCCAAATAGGATACTGAGGGGGACGTCGTTCAAGACGAGTTCCTTGCGTTATTTTGGGAACGCAAGGATACCAAAAAATAACCTCAGAGTACTAACTCCAATACAAATTTAGAGCCAAAATAAGCCAAAATTAAGAAACCTGTCCCTACTAGCGTCCAACGGCTTGCGGTTATACCTCTCCAGCCGAAGTTGAAACGTCCAAATAGCAGCGTTGCATAGACTAACCACGACATAATACTGAGCGCTGTTTTATGCAATAAATGCTGTTCTTTAATGTCTGTAATATACGGCCAGCCAATCACAAATGCGGCGGTCAGCAAGACCATTCCGATCCAGATCATTTCAAATAATAATGCATCCATCGTTTGTAATGGTGGTAACGCTTTCACCAGCCCTGAAGTATTGTGGCTTTTAAGCTGTTTGTTCTGCATATATAGCAAAATTGCTTGAATGCCGGCGATGATTAAAATGCTGTATGCCAAAATTGATAATACAACGTGTAATCCTAATCCGCCGGTAAGAGGGGTTATCTTTTCTGAATTAGGCAGTAGGGCATCCATAAAAACAATAAACGCGGCCATTGGAAAAACACCAATAAGGAGATTTTCTAAAGGCTTGCTAGCGCTGCTAATAATCACCAAAAGACTAATGACGAGGGTAATTAAGGTGCCAACATTGAAGAAACCAAAATTAAACCCTCCGTGTTGAACAACCGAGCCCGCCAATAATAGGGCGTGAAGAATGCCAGCAATTAAACCCAGTGAGAGCACTAAAGGTTTATTGGCAGATTTTTTTTGCTTGAGTGTTTGCCATTGGCGATAAGCCGCCAATAAATATAAAAATGCGGCTGGAAAAGCAAAAAAGGCTGCGCTGTAGGTTCCGCTCATGCCCGATTATTCCTTTAGAAGATGATGAGAATGTGTTGAATAGGGCAAAAGTTTCTCACAACAAAGAGATAACGCCAAGCTCGGCTAGCTATGTTGTGCCGATATTTGTACAATCGGTGACTTTATTATTTAGCAGTGATTGACATAAGCCCATGTTTGATAGTTTAACCGACCGCCTGGGTGGTGCCTTAAAGAGCATTACTGGCCAGGCCAAGCTGACCGAAGAAAATATTAAAGACACGATGCGCGAAGTGCGTATGGCGTTATTGGAAGCCGATGTAGCTTTACCTGCGGTTAAAGCATTTACAGACCGCGTAAAAGAGCGCGCGATCGGTTCCGAGGTGATGACCAGCCTAAATCCAGGCCAGGCTTTCCTTAAAATTGTAAATGATGAATTGCGTGATGTGATGGGTGAGGCCAACGAAGGTCTTAACCTAGCCGTTCAGCCACCTGCAATTATCTTGATGGCTGGTTTGCAGGGGGCGGGTAAAACCACCACTGCTGCAAAGCTGGCGCGCTTCTTAAAAGAGCGTGATAAGAAAAAAGTGATGATGGTATCTGCCGACGTTTATCGTCCTGCAGCGATCAAGCAGCTTGAAACGTTATCGACCGAAGTAGGGGCGTTATTCTTCCCTTCTGACGTAAGTCAAAAGCCCATTGATATTGCTAACGCCGCCATTCAAGCAGCAAAAACGCAATTTGCCGATGTATTGATTGTTGATACTGCTGGTCGACTAGCCATCGATGAAGAGATGATGGCTGAGATTAAAGATCTTCATGGTGCCATTTCTCCGCAAGAAACATTATTTGTTGTAGATGCCATGACGGGTCAAGATGCGGCGAATACAGCTAAAGCCTTTAACGATGCCTTACCGCTTACCGGTGTGGTATTAACCAAAGCCGATGGTGATGCGCGTGGTGGTGCTGCGCTTTCTGTTCGTCACGTAACGGGCAAGCCGATTAAATTCATGGGGATGGGGGAGAAAACAGAGGCGTTAGAGCCTTTCCACCCAGATCGTGTTGCCTCACGTATTCTAGACTTGGGTGATATCATGACCCTTGTCGAAGAAGCTGAGCGCAAAATCGACAAGAAAAAAGCGGATAAACTGACCCAAAAATTAAAAGCCGGTAAAGGTTTTGATTTAGAAGACTTCCGTGATCAGCTTCGACAGATGAATAACATGGGCGGGATTACCTCTATGTTAGATAAGCTTCCAGGTATGAGCGGCATGGCTAACATGGCGAAGCAAACCGATGCAGCCGAAAGCCAGTTCAAGCAAATGGATTCTATTATCTGTTCAATGACTCCGATGGAACGTCATTTCCCCGATAAAATTAACGGCTCGCGTAAGAAACGTATTGCACGGGGTTCCGGTACTCAGATTCAAGACATTAATCGATTGTTGAAGCAGCACAAGCAGATGCAAAAGATGATGAAGAAGATGACAGCCAAAGGCGGCATGAAAAAAATGATGCGCGCTATGGGTGGAATGACAGGCGCTGGTGGCGGCGGTATGCCTCCAATGATGCGTTAATAATAGACATTGATTTGTCTATAAACTAACCGCTAAATAAGAAGCGACTTATATTATTCAATATGGGTCGTTTTTTTTTGCTTAAAAAATTTTTATCCTATACAGCAGATGAGTTTGCTTAATATTAGATTGCTTGTAATATCGCTGGCTCAGTTTCGTTGATAATGTTGTTATCTTTGCTAGACTTGCTCTGAAATATGATAAAGAATGCAAAAAAATTAAGACGACCTAGCACTTGTGGGCCCGTTTTATAAAAATGTTAATGCCGGTAGAAATTTTAAGATAAGGAAACGAAATGGCTTTTGATTATGGCTCGATTAATCTGGGCGTAAAAAATCCGTTCAAAATAGAAGGGACTCTCTCTGCGATTAGAGGCTCAATCATATTAATAATAGGATTGTATTTATTAATTTCAGCGGCTGGAGAAGTAAAAACAGATCCTGTTACTGGCTGGATCTTGATGGTGTTTGGCATTGTTATTCTGGGTACAGGCCTTAAAAATGCTGGTCAGGGTATTTATGCAACGTTGAGATATTTTGTCGGCCGCAGCCACCCAGCATCACTTGCGCGAAATAAAAGTGGATCAGAAAGTTCAAGTTCTGCCAGTGAGGCTGGTTATACGGCGTATACTGATAAGCAATTAGAAGAAATGCTTATGGGTCGTAAAAACATCACCTTTACTGAGCCTCAAGGTTTTCTATCGCGTTTGCTTCATACATTAATTCCTAAACTGTTATTTGTCCCTTATCCTATTCGTAATCTTGCCCAACGTTTATTTGGTGCTTGGGTTGCTACTGTGGTTGCCTTGATTTCTTATGCACTTGTTGCTTTTGTTTCTATTATGGGGTTTGCAGGTGACGCGGGTGAATTAGCGTTCCCCGTTTATTCTATTTTTTTATTGCTGTATTTATTGATCTCTTGGCGTTCTGCTAGCCGACCTGTTGAGCGAGATGCTCAAAAAACGGTTGAAAGTCTTGGTATGGGGTCACTCGTTAAAATCATTACCTTGTCGTTGATTATGCCCGTTGTGGTAGGGCTTGCTGCATCTTGGATTATGGCACAGCTGGATATATCAAAAGTGGATGTTGATGCTTATATTGCGGGTCTGCCTTCTTTATACGTGAGCTTGTATTTACTGGGTTTATTATTGTTGGCTGTAAGTGCCAGTGCTCTGATTTTTATTATGCTGCAGAAACGTTTGCGATACGCAGAACCTGCCGCTGAAGTTTCAGAATTAAGAGAAAATTGGCAGGCTTCTATTCATCCTAATGAAGTATTCATTAACTTAGATAACTTAGTAATGGCAAATCGTCGTTATAAAGAAGTGCCGAACCGGGTATATCGTGAAATAGATCCAACGCTTGTTGAACAATCCGATGGCAAAGGCTCTTTTAATGGTGAACTTATTCAGGAAGTTCAACCCGTTATTAAACCTATGGATCTTGGGCCTTTGTTTGGCAAGGTGCGCTTACTTTCTTTAGCGCTTGGTAATGTACTATTTGTAGTGGCCGCTTGTTTAATTATGGCATTTGCTTATGGTGTGATTGATGTTTATGCATTTTTTCAAAGTATTAATTATGCCAGTATTGAAAGCTTTGCTGCTTCCGAAGCTTCAGTATTAGAAGGTGCTGGAATTCTTGTTGCTGCGCTGCATTTCTTATTAATAGGATTTTTGATTAAAAGCTTTGCTCAGTTATTAAGTAATAGTGCGCATTTATTTTTTGCTGAGATGCAATTTGAATCGTTATTAGTCTACTTTAAATGCGAAGGTACTTTTAATGAGTCTAAGCTTTCTACCGGCATGAGTATTTATGACAGTACGCGTTCAGAAAATACTGTTGTGCGCAGCAGTATTACGCCGTGGGTAGTTGTATCGCGTCTGACCACCAGTATATTTGCAGCAACGGGTATTAGAAATTTGGAGTACCCAAGACATATTATGAGCTTAAATAAAGATGATAGAGAATTGTCTTCTATTAAAGAGGATGTAATCAGTTTCTTAAATGATAGAGAGTCTATTGCTTCGATTACTAATGAGCGTGATTTAGGTAATGCATCGCAGATGCATCAGTTGAATCAACAAACCCGTTCAACGTCAGAGCCTTATGCGATAGAAAATACTGAGGCAGAAGAAGCGGCTGGCTACTTAAGAAATGAAGAATCTGTTAATACGGATTCTGATTCTTCGAGTGTAGATTCTGATTCTATTGAAGAGCGTTAACATTCGAACCTTAATAAAGATTAAAATGTAATGTTTAATTAAAAACGACTTTTTCCGCTAAGGTAAAAGTCGTTTTTTTAAATATCTTAAAAAGAAATTTCAATCTTGCTTTCCATACTTTTCAGTCACCCATTCAGGGTGTTTGTACAGAATTCTTAAATCTTTGTACTTCCATAAATCTTTAAAAATCGATACCAGTTCATAAACCTGAATGTAAAAAGGATTCAGTGGTTTAGCTGGCATACGGGTTACCCCGTATTTGACTTTACCTGCTTCACGCTCGTCACGAAAGGTACCAAATAACTTATCCCAAATAATAAATACACCGCCAAAGTTACGATCGATTTGAGCAGGGTTACTGCCATGATGAACTCGGTGGTGGGATGGTGTATTGAATATTTTTTCGAACCAGCCCAAACGGCCAATCGCTTCTGTATGGCAGAAAAACTGATAGAGCAAGTTGGTTTCAATGGCGATTAAAATCCAATCTTTATCAAAACCAATGAGTGATAGTGGAACCCACATTAATAACCAATTTCCGTTCAGTGCATTCAAAAAGTTTTGACGGAGCGCGGTTGAAAGATTCATATGTTCAGACGAATGGTGCGTAACGTGGGTTGCCCAAAACCATCGGAACTTATGCATCGCCAAATGATTGAAGTACATGCATAGATCGGCAAGTACAAATAATATGGCAAAGGCCCAAATAGAAGGTTCGGGGTTCCAGCCAAAACCATACGGATTGATCATGTCTGAAAAAGCCGTAATGAATAGGGCGATAGCAATACCATCAACAATTTTATAAGAAGCGCCTGTGGTTAAATTGGCAAGAGTTTCGCCAAAACGGTAGTTGGTATCACCTGTTTTGCGGTGCAGGTACCAAGCTTCAAAAACCATCATGGCCATGAAAACGACCCCTGCGGCTAGAATGAAGCCAACTGCACGTATTAAATCTTCCATTTATCTCTCCGGCGTTTACTTAAATTTTTATAATTATTGTTCAATCGACTTTGCTGAATCATTTTGCTGAATCTTAGTATCTCTGGGTACTAAGGATAAATATTGACATTTCGAAGTTCATTTTTGACATTTCCCGCCAGTAGGGCAATAGTACAGTCTTAAAGAGCAATACTTCGCCTAATTTGAGAAAGACGTATGTTAGTGAATTTTAATGTCGCTGGAGATTTGGCGAATCTGTTATTGAGTTATCTGGATGGCAATCCGCTGGCAGATAATGAAACCGAAATTGCGGCTCTACGAACCAAGCTCTCTCACTATAATGCTAATTCTCGCATGCCATTCACGGATTGGTGGCACGCTTTAGAGGTTATTGCTCGCATCTACCAAAAACCCTACGTCGGTTTGGAAGTGGGCACTTACATACAGCCCAGTCATTGTGGTGTTTTGGGCTATCTAAGCTTGTCGTGTGAATACCTAGCAGAAGCACTGCAGCGATTTGAACGTTTTCAGCGACTGCTATATGAAGGTAATGAAGCTTTTACTCAGGTTGAAGGCGATTTCATTACTTTTTCTTGGCCTTTTGATTATGGCTATTCTACTCGAGAGTCGGACGAAACATTAATTTCTAGCCTGCTTGCTTATATAAAATTGTTAGTAGGGGATGAAGGATTAAGGCCAATCAATATAGGCTTTGTTCATGCAAAACCGGTTAATAGAGCGGCATATGCAAAAATATTAGGCTGCGATGTAAGATTCGAGTGCAAAAATACTCATATTACTTTTCCTATTGCAATGCTTGCATTAAAAGTTAAGCAAGCGGATCCCGCACTGCGCGCTTTATTAGATCAGCAAGCCCATGCGTTATTAGATGTTTTGCCAAATGGTGATCATTTTGAGCAGCAATTTTATAAGTATGTTCTGCGTTCGATGCAAGATGGCAAACCAACCATAGAAGAAGTAGCACGCTATATGGCAATGTCATCACGAACTTTGCATCGCCGCCTTGAAGAACGACAGTTGATATTCAAACAATTATTACAAAAAACTCGGCAGCAATTAGCGCAACAGTATTTAAAAGAAGGGCGCTTAACTTTGTCAGAAATTGCCTTGTTACTAGGATACTCAGAGCAGAGTGCATTCACTCGCGCCTTTAAAGTATGGCTAGGTGAAACCCCTTTGCGCTTTCAAAAACGTATGCTGAAAGAAAGTTAACTAAATTAATAGTTTATAGCGCTATATAAGGCTTTCGGGTCTTTACACTTAACAGTCTGAGGGGTAACCTCCTACGTCTAAATTTTTGTGTTGTTGCTTTAATAAGTAACAAATTTGCACGTCACGTGGCCTTTGGTAGGGGCCACCACTGTGAAAGGATAGTTTAATGCCTGTAATTACCCTCCCTGATGGCTCCAAACGCGAGTTTGATCATGCTGTAACATTGATGCAAGTAGCTGAAGATATCGGACCTGGCCTTGCGAAAGCAACCGTCTGTGGTCGAATCAATGGCGAATTAGTTGATGCTTGCGAACTGATTGAGCACGACTCAGACATCTCTTTAATCACGGGTCGTGATGCTGAAGGTCTAGAAGTGATTCGTCACTCTTTTGCCCACCTTATTGGTCACGCCGTTAAGCAGCTTCATCCAACGGCAAAAATGGCCATCGGTCCTGTGATCGAAGATGGTTATTATTACGACATCGAATATGAACGTCCTTTCACACCAGAAGATTTGACTGCGATTGAAAAACGCATGAAAGAACTGGTTAAAAAAGATTATCTCGTTAATAAAGTAATGACGCCTATAAAAGATGCGCGTCGTATTTTTGTTGATCGCGAAGAAGATTACAAAGTTGAATTGATCGACGACCTTATTACTAAGGGTGAAACAGCGGTTGGCTTGTATCATCACGAAGAATATATCGACATGTGTCGTGGTCCACACGTTCCTAGTACTAAAAGTATGCGTATCTTTAAATTGATGCGTGTCTCCGGTGCTTATTGGCGTGGTGATTCTCAGAATAAGCAGCTACAGCGTATTTACGGTACGGCTTGGAACGATAAAAAGGACATGAAAGCGTATGTTCATCGTTTAGAGGAAGCTGAGAAACGTGATCACCGTAAGCTGGCTAAGCAATTGGATCTTTTCCACCTGCAAGAAGAAGCGCCAGGTATGGTTTTCTGGCATCCAAACGGTTGGACTATTTACCAAGCGCTTGAGCAATACATGCGTAAAGTTCAAAACGATGCTGGCTATCAAGAAATTAAGACACCTCAGGTTGTAGATCGCGCCTTGTGGGAAAAGTCTGGGCACTGGGAACATTATTCTGATGGTATGTTTGTTACCGAATCAGAAAAGCGTACTTATGCCGTAAAACCAATGAACTGTCCTTGTCACATTCAAGTCTTTAATCAAGGCTTGAAGAGTTACCGTGACTTGCCATTACGCTTGGCTGAGTTTGGTTGTTGTCACCGTAATGAACCATCGGGCGCATTGCACGGCATTATGCGCGTACGTGGTTTCACTCAAGATGACGCACACATTTTCGCCAGAGAAGATCAGATCCGCCAAGAAGCGATTGATTTTATTAAGCTGACACTTGATGTGTATAAGGATTTTGGTTTCGACAACGTCGAAATGAAGTTGTCGACTCGTCCAGAAGGTCGTATCGGTGATGACGCTCAATGGGATGCAGCAGAAGCCGCATTAGAAGACGCCTTAAACGATGCGGGTCTTGATTGGGAATTACAGCCAGGCGAAGGTGCTTTTTATGGACCTAAGATTGAATTCTCATTACGCGATTGTTTAAATCGTGTCTGGCAGTGCGGTACGATTCAGTTAGACTTTATGTTGCCTGAGAGATTGGGTGCCCAATATGTGGGTGAAGATAACGATCGTAAAACACCCGTAATGTTGCATCGTGCAATTTTAGGATCTTTTGAGCGCTTTATCGGTATTTTGATTGAACACTATGCAGGGGCTTTCCCAGTTTGGTTAGCACCTAAACAGGTCGCGATTTTGAATATTACGGATAATCAGGGTGAATATTGTACTAAAATTGAAGAATCTTTGAAAAAAGATGATATTAGAGCCTCTGCAGACTTGAGAAATGAGAAGATTGGCTTTAAAATTCGCGAGCATACTTTACACAAAGTACCTTATCTAATTGTGGTAGGGGATAAAGAAGTCGAATCCAACACGGTAGCAGTGCGTACTCGTAAAGGAGATGATCTAGGAACAATGACCCTAGACGCCTTTAAAGAGCTATTAGCGAAAGATATCGCCCGCCGCGGCCAAGTTGAAACGGAGTAATTTAACATCAGACGTGATAATAAACGTGGTGCTCGTGCTGAGCGCCCATCGATCAATGAAAATATTAAAGCAAAAGAAGTACGATTAATTAACGCAGATGGCGAACAAGCCGGCGTTGTAAGTATTGAAGATGCTCTAGTAGCCGCTCAAGCAGCTGGCTTGGATTTGGTTCAGATTTCTGATGGCGATCCAATAGTCTGTAAAATTATGGACTATGGCCAAAAGCTATATGAAGAGAAAAAGCAGCGTAATGCTGCTAAGAAGAAGCAAGTACAGACTCAGGTTAAGGAAATTAAATTCCGTCCTGGGACTGAGGAAGGCGATTACCAGGTAAAACTACGCAACCTGGTTCGTTTCCTAGAGAACGGTGACAAAGCGAAGTGTTCTTTACGCTTCCGTGGTCGTGAGATGGCTCACCAACACCTTGGTATGCAGTTAATGTTGCGTCTTGAGAAAGATCTCGAGGCATATGGCACCGTTGAACAGCGTCCTAAGATGGAAGGCCGTCAAATGATTATGGTGCTTGCACCGGTCAAAAAGAAGTAGTTAGGTTTTCAAACGAACCGCTTTTCCCTAGCATTCGTAGCAATACGACGCTGGGGTTCTGTACGTTCTACCTGCTGCTGTTTATTAACAATGCGAAGTGGTAAATTAAAATGCCTAAGATTAAGACTAAAAGTGGTGCTGCGAAGCGCTTCAAGAAAACGGCTAACGGCTTTAAACACCGTCAAGCACACCGTGCCCACATCTTGACCAAGAAAAGCACTAAGCGTAAGCGTCATTTACGAGCTAACCTGATGGTTCACGCCTCAGATGTAGCAACTGTAAAACGTATGTTGCCGAACCTTTAATAAACCCTTGGTATAATTTGTAGGAGAGTCATATGGCTCGTGTAAAACGTGGTGTTCAGGCGCGTAAGCGTCACAAAAAGATTTTAAAGCAAGCTAAGGGTTACTACGGTGCTCGTAGCCGTGTATTCCGTGTTGCTAAGCAAGCGGTAATTAAAGCGGGTCAATATGCATACCGTGACCGTCGTCAAAGAAAGCGTCAATTCCGTCAGTTGTGGATTGCACGTATTAACGCTGGCGCACGTGTTAATGGTTTGTCTTACAGCCGTTTCATCAACGGTCTTAAAGTTGCTTCTATCGAAGTTGACCGTAAGATCTTGGCTGATCTAGCTGTAAACGAAAAAGGCGCTTTTGCGGCTCTAGTAGAAAAAGCTAAAGCTAGCCTTTAATAAGAATGTAATGAGCTAGAACTTCTAGCGACTGATCATTTTTAGACAAGCCAGCAATAACAGTTGGTTTGTTAAAATAAGGGAGTGGCTTTGCCACTCCCTTATTTTTTTGCGTTTTATTTAAGAATTAAGATTTACTAAATTTAGGTTTTTACGGAGTAAACGATGGAAAACCTCGACGCGCTGGTTAATGAAGCGCTTGCCAAAGTTACCAGTGCTAGTGAAGAAAATGCGTTATACCAGGTACAGGTTGAATACCTTGGTAAGAAAGGCACAATTACCTCTTTGTTGAAAACGTTGGGTAAATTATCCAATGAAGAACGTCCTAAAGCGGGTGCTCTAATTAACGAAGGCAAAGTAACCGTACAAACCGCAATCAATGTGCGTAAGACCGATTTACAGACCCTTGCTTTGGCTGAAAAATTGGCAGCAGAAAAAATTGATGTGACCTTGTCGGGCCGCAATCAGCAGGGCGGTGGTTTGCACCCTGTTACGCGTACGCTTGAACGTATCGAAGCTTTCTTTACTAACGTCGGTTACAACGTTGCCGAAGGACCTGAAGTTGAGGATGACTTCCACAACTTCGAAGCTCTAAACATTCCATCGCACCACCCAGCGCGTGCGATGCATGATACTTTCTATTTCAATGCAAATACCTTGTTGCGTACGCACACATCGCCTGTGCAAGTTCGTACTATGGAAACGCAAGAGCCACCGATTCGCGTAATCTGTCCTGGCCGTGTATATCGTTGTGATTCTGATATTACCCACACGCCTATGTTCCATCAGGTTGAAGGTTTGCTGGTTGATAAAGATGTAAGCTTTGCCGATCTTAAAGGCACGGTTCAGCAATTCTTAAAAGTATTCTTCGAAAAAGATTTAGCCGTTCGTTTTCGTCCGTCTTATTTCCCATTCACAGAGCCATCGGCTGAAGTGGATATGGAATGTGTGATGTGTTCGGGCAAAGGCTGTCGCGTTTGTAGCCATACAGGTTGGTTAGAAGTGATGGGCTGCGGCATGGTTCACCCTAAAGTATTTAAAGAGTCGGGCGTTGATGCTGAAAAGTATTCTGGTTTCGCTTTTGGTATGGGTGTAGAGCGTTTAGCAATGTTGCGTTATGGCGTAAATGATTTGCGTTTGTTCTTTGAAAATGATCTGCGTTTTTTGCAGCAATTTAGATAGTTTGAGGTCATTGCGCGGACACAGCACCTTTTGTTTTTCTTGAGGCAGCACGCTACAAGTACTTCCCTGTAAGCTCTGCTATAACATCCATGTTATAGAAGGCCTTACAAGAATAACAAATCTCCTGTTGCGCAATGACGAGTTAATTTATTCCCAGTGTTCAAAGAATACTGGTAGAGCAAAAGATCGAGAGTAGCTTTGGTGATTGCCTCTGCCGGCCATCCACCGCAGGGATGCGGTGGCTGAGCTTACAGGACGTATTTACAGCGTGCCAAAGAGGTAACACCAAAGGTGCGAAATCGATCTGAGCAAGAAACATATTCGGAAGGCAGGTAAATAACATGCAGTTCAGTGAATTATGGTTACGAGAGTGGGCAAACCCAACTCTTGAAACACAAGAATTAGTCGACCAAATCACCATGGCGGGTTTGGAAGTAGACGCAATCGAAGCCGCAGCAGGCGAGTTCAGCGGAATCGTTGTTGCGCAAATAGTAAGCTTTGAAAAGCACCCAGAAGCCGACAAACTGAATGTTTGTAAGGTAACGGACGGTAGCGAAGAATTTCAAATCGTTTGTGGCGCACCTAACGTTCGCGAAGGTATGGTTATTCCTTTCGCAAAAATCGGTGCAGTATTGCCTAGCGAAGATGGCAAAGGCTTCAAAATTAAAAAAGCCAAGCTACGCGGCGTAGAATCCTTCGGCATGTTGTGTGCGGAAGAAGAAATGGGTATTGCCGATAAGTCTGATGGCTTGTGGGATCTTCCAGCAGACGCACCATTAGGTGTTTGCATGCGCGAATACCTTGGTCTTACTCGTAACGGCCGTGACGACAAAATTATCGACGTAGACCTTACGCCAAACCGCGGTGACTGCTTAAGCATTGCCGGTTTGTCACGTGAAGTGGGCGTATTAAATAAAGTAGATGTAACGGCTCCAGTTATTGAAGCGGTTGCACCAACGATTGATACTGCGATCGACGTTCAGCTACAAGCCCCTGATGCATGCCCACGTTATGTTGGTCGTGTAATCAAAGGCATTAACATCAAAGCGGCTAGCCCACTTTGGATGCAAGAAAAGCTACGTCGCAGTGGCATTCGTTCAATTGACCCAGTGGTTGATGTAACGAACTTCATCTTGCTAGAGCTTGGTCAGCCAATGCACGCATTCGATCTAGCCAAGCTAGACGGCGGCATCATTGTTCGTAAAGCGACACAAAACGAAACCTTGGTTCTGTTAGATGACCAAGAAATTAAATTAAACAGCGATACTCTAGTGATTGCTGATAACAGCAAAGCATTGGCCATGGCGGGTGTGATGGGCGGAGCTGATTCTGGCGTCAATGCAGAAACAACTCAAGACATCCTACTAGAGTCGGCTTACTTCAATCCAATCGCGATTGCCGGTAAAGCACGTAACTACGGCTTACACACAGACTCTTCACACCGCTTTGAGCGTGGTGTTGATTTTGAATTGCAGCGTAACGCGATTGAACGCGCAACGGCTCTATTATTAGAAATTGTTGGTGGTGAAGCAGGCCCTGTGGTTGAAAAGATCTCAGACGCTGATTTACCAAACTGTGCAGAAATTACATTGGTAGAAGCAAGCATCGAAAAGATGTTGGGCTTAACTATTGAAGCCAGCGAAGTTGAAGAAATCCTAGTTCGTTTAGGAATGAATGTTTCGAAAGTAGACAACGGCTGGAAGGTGATTGCACCGAGCTACCGTTTCGACATGGCGATTGAAGCAGACCTAATCGAAGAACTGGCGCGTATCTACGGCTACAACCGTTTACCAGTACGCACGCCAATGGCCGCAACGCCATTATTGCCAGTACCTGAAAACGAACTAGCAATGAAAGACGTTCGTCGTCAGCTAGTCGGTCGTGGTTATCAAGAAGCGGTTACTTACAGCTTTGTTGACCCAGCGACGCAAAAATTATTAGACCCTGAAGTTGCTCCGTTAGCACTTGCTAACCCGATCTCAGCTGATCTATCAGTAATGCGCACGAATTTGTGGGCAGGTTTGGTTCAGACTGCCGTTCATAACATCAAGCGTCAGCAGCCTCGTGTTCGTTTGTTTGAAACGGGCTTAAGCTTCGTGCCTCAGCCAGGTAAAGATCCAAGTAATCTAGACGAAAGCTTAGTGCAAGATCCTAAGCTAGCGATGCTATTGACCGGTACGCGCACTGAGCAAAGCTGGTCTGAAGGCGATGAAAACGTTGATTTCTTCGACTTAAAAGGCGATTTCGAAAGTTTAATTGCTCGCACTGGCAGCCAAGCACGTTATGCGTTCGTTCCAGCAGAGCATCCTTCATTACAGCCTGGCCAAACAGCTCGCATTGAACTGGATGGTATTGCCGTTGGTTGGATTGGCGCATTACACCCTAACTTGTCAAAACCTCTAGGGTTGAAGCAAGCCGTGTATTTGTTAGAAATTAGCTTAAAAGCCGTACGTCAGGTAGAAGTTCCTGCATTTAAGCCACTTTCTAAGTTCCCTGAGATGCGTCGTGACCTTGCATTAGTCGTTACCGATGCCACACCTGTTGCCGATGTTATGTCGCTAATTCGTGAAAAAGCAGGGGATTACCTCACGAAGTTAAACCTTTTTGACATTTATCAGGGCAAAGGTATTGATCCAGATAGAAAAAGCTTAGCTTTGGGCTTGACGTGGCAGCATCCTTCGCGCACTCTGAATGAAGAAGAAGTGAACGAAGCTGTTGAAAATGTACTCGCTCACTTGGCAGATAGGATTGACGCACAATTGAGAGGCTAATATGCGAGCTCTTACCAAGGCAGAAATGGCGGAACGCCTGTTTGAAGACCTAGGTTTGAATAAACGTGAAGCGAAAGAAATGGTGGATCTCTTTTTCGATGAGATTCGCCACTCTTTAACGCATAACGAACAAGTGAAGTTGTCAGGCTTTGGCAACTTCGACCTGCGTGATAAAAGTCAACGTCCAGGGCGTAACCCAAAAACGGGTGAAGAAATTCCGATTTCTGCACGTCGCGTTGTTACCTTCAAACCCGGACAAAAATTAAAAATCCGAGTAGAAGCTTATGCAGGAAGCGAGTCTCAATAACGAGCTCCCACCCATACCATCCAAGCGCTACTTCAGTATTGGTGAAGTCAGCGAGCTATGTGATGTAAAACCCCATGTTCTGCGTTACTGGGAACAGGAATTCACTCAGCTAAAACCTATTAAACGTCGTGGTAATCGTCGCTATTACCAACGCGAAGACGTTATTCTTGTCCGTGAAATTCGCAGCTTACTGTATCAAGAAGGCTATACCATCAGCGGCGCTCGGCAAAAGCTGAATGACCAAAGTGGTGACGAAACCGCAGCTCACTTTGATCGTGCTTTAATTAAAGATATGTTGGCTGAACTCGCCGAATTAAAAGATATTCTTGAAAACTGAACCGTTTTAGACAAACCTAAATGAGTAAGAAGCTTCCAATTATCAAGCACTTAGGTATAATCTGAAATACTTAAACAAAGACGCTTCTTTTCTAAAAGAACATTTGTTTGAGATTGTCGGAATGTAGCGCAGCTTGGTAGCGCACTTGTCTGGGGGATAAGTGGTCGCAGGTTCAAATCCTGCCATTCCGACCAATTTAATTTAAGTAAATCAATACCCTTCAATTTTCAGCAGTACACTTCTTCATTATCTCGTATATAAAGCTATTCAAAATCACCTAAATGCAGATTTTCATTGTCTATTCTATTTAATAGTTTCAAACTTTCTGTTCTTCTAGATTAGATCTACCATGAATAAGTTCAGCAACTTCATATCTAACTGCATACATGCCTTTATTAATGGCTGGTGTAAATAGCCAGCAGAGCATCTGTCAGAAAAATCTAATGAGGGTCATGATTTTAGCAATTTAATACGTAGATTTTTCTCCAAGCTAGGAAAGAGTGAAAAGCATTATAAAATATCGATAATTTTTAACTGCTTCAGCACTCTTTACACCTATTTTTTAGACGTCTGGCAGACGGTTTTGTGTACCTTGAGTTGGTTATTGCAGAGTATAAATAAAGGTCATTCTCTGTTTAATGTTTTGGCATAAGCAGGTGACAGGTTGATGTGTTTATAATCGTTATTAACAAAATTTAGTAATCGCTTATCCATAACGGCTCGCCATAGCGGTGGGATTAAACTAAGAAACATCATTAACGGGTAACCAGCAGGCAGCATGGGAACTTGTTGGTAATCACGCAGTATTTGATATTCTCGTGTGGCATTAGCATGATGATCAGAGTGGCGCTGAAGTTGAAGTGTCATGTAGTCACTGAACTTATTATTACAGTTCCAAGAGTAGCGTGGTTCACAGCGCTCGTAGCGACCATTGTCTTTCTTTTGGCGTAGTAAGCCGTAGTGCTCTAGATAATTCGCCATGGTGAGTTGAAAATAGCCCATGGCGCATGCTGCTAGTAGAAAGGGGATTGCCATAAGGCCAAATGCCCAAACCATTAAACCATGCATTATTAGGGTAACAGCTGCGGTTTGTAATATGTCGTTTTTCCAGTGCCAAAATCCAAGACCTAAGCGTTTTAAACGTTGGCTTTCTAGTGTGATCGCGCGCTTAAAGGTGCCTGGTAACTCTCGCACAGAGAACTGATAAACCGACTCGCCCATGCGTGCTGAAGCGGGGTCTTCTGGAGTGGATACGTGAACATGGTGGCCACGGTTATGTTCGATGTGGAAGTGGCAATAGGCGAACATGGCAATGGATATTTTAGCGCCCCAGCGCATGGGCCAAGATGTGCGGTGGCCTAGTTCATGGCTTACGCAAAATACACCGGCAAACATCGCACCAAGTCCTATTAATGCAGCAGCGATGTGATACCACGGTAAGTCTACGGTTAAGCATACATAAGTCGTTGCGACAAAGGCCGCCCAGTAGAAAGGGATAACGCCCAGCAGGAGTGCATTGTAAAAGCGGCTAGATTTTAAGGTCTCTTCTTCTTCGCTATTTGGGTTTATTGTATCTTTGCCGATAATTAAATCGATTAATGCGACACCAAAATAGAAAACGATAAGCATTAGCCAAAATGTGAGGCCATTTCCTGTTTGGTATACATGCCAAGCTGTCCATAGAGGAAGGAATGGGCCAACAAAGTTAGCTAAATAATAGTATTTTTTGCGCTCAAACCACTCTGAATTGTGCTCTATTGCTAAGTCAGTCATTATCGAACTCTCTAAATTGTATTATTGTTATTTTGTAGGACAATCTATAGTAGGTTGTATTCACTAGGGTCAGCAAGGTGCTTATTGGCCACTTTGTGGCAGAGTTTGACTTGGGCAGGGTTTATTTAACTAGGACTTATCCATGGAGCCTAGTTATGGAGCGGTATTGGTATTGTGCGGTTAGGCAGCAGTGGTCTTTAATTTTCTAATATTGCTCGCCTGGTCTCTAACGTTCTGTTTTATTGTGCTTGAGGACGTACGAGGATTATAAAGAACCTGTTTGATTTGTTTGCCAGCCGATTTTAGGTACGCTTCTACTGCAATATTGTGAGGCTTATTTCCCCAATCTTCACCTACTACGAAGATATCTGCATTAAGTTCTTTGCAGCCACTGACGTATTCAAGTTCATCATAAGGGCGCACGATATCTACGCAGCTTAATGCTCTTAGCATCTCCATGCGTTGCTCTAAAGGAATAACGGGGACGTTAGGCTTGTAAGAATTAACAACACGGTCGGATGCAACGCCAACGGCTAATATGCCCCCTAAAGATTTACAGTATTCTAATAAGGCTAGATGTCCTACGTGTAATAAATCAAATGTACCTACGGTATATACAATCATATTTTTCTTTCTCTTTTTCTAAAATTATCAATGCCGTTATTGAGCGGCATTTTGATTTATGCGAGTTTTAAGATATGTGTTTAGGTCATATTTTTATAAGAGTTTCCATGTGTAAACTCCCGTAATACACAAGGTATAAAACGCGAGAATGTACACGTTTCGAGGGTTGCCAGACAGTTTGGGGGTTTTAATTTGAGAGACGTTAAGAATCGCTAGGCTTAGTGCGCTGATATAAAATACAGCTGAGAAAACAGCGTTAGGTAATACGCTTTCGAAAAGAAAGATTGCAACCAATATAAGATTGTTATTATCCAATGCTAAGCCGGTATATTTTGCCTTATCCGATAAACCATAGGTGCTGAAATAACTTAGGCGAATGGCGCTAGCGGCTAGCATAATGAAGGCAATAGGCAATAACAGTGGATTGAGTTCAGCGTAACTTAATAAAAGAATTGCGGGAGTAACGCCATAGCTGACAATATCAATAACAAGATCAAGTTGGCCACCAAACATGCGGTCGTTGCCTGTGCGGCCTTTCATTTTTCGTGCGACAAGGCCGTCGGCCCAGTCGAATGCAACGGCCCAAACCATGCCAATCATTGCTGCATAAAACACACCTATAATACTAAAATAAATAGCTAATAGTGTGCAGAATAATCCTGCAAGTGAACATATATTGGGTAAGTCTTTTATATAAGAAACAATGGCGGGTTGTGGTGTATTTGTTTGTTCAGTTGTTGTCGTCATGCAGATCCTAAAAAATTATAAAAATTAGGCACCTAAAATTATGCACAAAAGTTACACGGTAAATCACGCATCAAGGTGATCGCTGTACAACCTATTAAGCACGTTCAAGTGAACGGTCTTTAATAGAAACGTTGCGAAAATTTACTGGAAGCCATCAATAATATAGTGATGCGAGAGCAGCAGGTGCTATGAACTCAATCTATTTGCAGGTAGCAAAGAGGGGGTTGATATGGAGGATAGCGGCGTGAGGCCAGTAGGCTCGATACAGAGTGGGGTAATGCAATGACTATACGCTGATTGTGGTGTTGGGCACAGGAGTATTATCAATAATGAAGGGCAATCATTCATTATTGCCCTGAAAATAAGCTATTTGGGATAAGTGGCCGTTAAAGCGCGAGTAGAGTATTGGCCGTAGTAATTGCACAAGGGGTCATAATAATTACGACAATTAATGCGATCTAATTCGAGTACTTGCTTAGCGCATTGCTAGAAGTATTCTTTAATGCGTAGGCCTTCTTTTCAGACTTTTCCATGTGAATCTTCCTTCCCTGTAAAATGATAGAACGCATAATACAGGAATAAAATAGTGCTGAATATCAGAAGAAAGGAGGAGTGACCAATTGAAAACTTATTCTATTCTTTAATAATCACTCGCTTGCAAGGACTGCACATGAGATTTATTCGATACCGTTCGTTCTTTTTTTTGATTCTCTGCGCATTTTTTATCTCTCCACACATGCAAGCGGAAATTTATCGCTATGTTGATGATCAGGGGCGGGTACAGTTTTCTGACAACCCCAATGCTAATTATAACGTTCAAGCCATTAGCAGTGGGGTCAGTACTTCACGTAATGAAGTCGATGTTGAAGCGCTAGAAAGCAAAGCGCAGCAGCTAAAGCAAAATCGGCTTGAGCGAGAAAAGCATGCGAACAAACTGATTCAGCAAAAGCGTAAAGCAAGGCTCAAATATCAAAAGGCGCTTGCCAAGAAAAAGAAGAAAGAAGAGGCGTGCGAGCTAGCCCGAAAAAAAGAGAATTTAGCCTTCAGAAATCGCAGTAAAAGTCGCAATCTGACCGCCATGAGAAAAGCCTTAGAGCAATATGAGAAAAAGCGAAAGATGAGAATCAAAAAGTGCCGTTGAATCTAACGCTGAAGAGGCGCCTTTATTGTATAGAATTGTCCTACCTCATGGCTTTATGAGGCTAGCGCGGTATAGTTGCGCAGTAATAAACAATTATTAAGAGATACTAATGAATCGCTCATTCCTCGTTCATACTCATCTAATATTCGCGGCTTTATTGCTGCCTGTTCTTCTAATGTTCGCCATTACTGGCGCATTTTATACTTGGGGCATTAAAGGGTCTTTTGAAACGACTGAATACGATATTGTATTATCTCAGCCTCTGCAAAAAGATCCTGAATATCTACAGCAATGGCTAGAAGATGTGCTTGAAATTAAAGGCATCGCAGTGCCTTCCGGTAAAGGCAAAATCAAAGGCAATAACAAAAACTACCATTATGAATGGACAGGGTCTGCTCGGGTCGTATCTGTTGCGCCAAGTTCTAATGCATTAATCGCACAATTGACCATTGATGAAAGCAGCTATTACCGCTATCTAGTGCAATTGCATAAAGGCAAAGGAGGCATCGTCTTTAAAGTCTATGCCGCGATCCTTGCGATCGGTCTGGTTCTAATTGGCATTTCTGGTGTGATCATGGCGTTGAGAATGCCTAAGTATCGAGTATTGACTCAGCGTTATTTGGCATTAGGAGCCTTGTTATTTATTATCCTGCTATTGCTAAGTTAGCGCGGCTACCGCTAAGTTAACGCCAATCGCGTGTGATATTTTGCTGTATTTTTAGCGTGTAGGATGAATGCCAGATAAACAATTATCTAAGGGATATGAAGCAGTACTAGCCTTGAGGCTCAGCTTTGATTAATCTAGATGGTTCAATTTAGCTGGCATTATTATTTGTATGTTTTTTGAACAGGAAAGAGGGCAATTTTTTCGCCCCTTAACGAGTAAATATCGCGCACAAGTGCTGGAGTGTCTAAAAGAGCTTTATCAGCGCCTTTATAGCAGCAGTAGCGCTGATTATGGCCAAGCCCTGCAGCGCGATGTTGTGATTGAGATATTCCAAGAAGCCTTAGTCCGAGCTCCGATATTAGCAGATGGTGAAGATGCCGATGATGGGCTGAAGTCTGGCCATAAAGGCAGCAAAGACATCACCAAAGACAGTCGTTTCCGTAATACTCGTGAGCAAGCCAGTTGGGTACTTAACCAATTGCTTGAGTTTGGGTGGATGGAAAAACAAGTTGATGAAGCAACGCTGCAAAGCACGTTTGCCTTCAGTCGCTATGGGCGCCAATTTGTAGACCCCTTTATTTCTGAAAGCCGAGCCTCTGCTCGCACCCGCCATAGAAATACCCGTAATACGCGTAACTCACTTGAAGCGTTTTTAGAGCGTGGTGAAGTCTATGATTTATTGGATGCTTACGAATATTCAGAACGTATCATTAGCGACTTTACCGACGTAATTTCTGAGCTTGAAGAGCGTAAACGTGATTTAGTGCGCGAGATGGATTCTAAAATGTTAGTCCAGCGTGCCAGTGAAGAATTCTTTGATTTTATGGAAAAACGTTTTCAGCCAGATTTGGCGGTGCGTTTATCGGCGGATAACGTTGAAAAGCATCGTGACCGCATTAGCGAGCTGCTTGAACAGATTCGTAATCGCAAAAAAGCCTTTAAAGCAAAAACAGAAGGCAGTCTGCGCGACTTATTGCCCGAGCTGGCTCAGCCTGGAACGTCTGTTTTGTGGACAATCTTAGACGGTATTGAACAGCGTATTCGCAATGCTAGTGATATTATGTTGCCTGCACTGCGTAAAGCCCTGCAAGGGTTTACCAAGCGTGCCGATATTATTATTCGTCAGATGAGTTATTTAGCATCCCAGCAGCATAATGATGTATTGAGCGTCTGTAAGCGATTGTCGGCACTTTCCCCTGAAGACCAAGATGCTCAACTGATGGCGGCAGGCCAGTTGATGAGTGTGCCTGAAGTTGCTTTGGTTGACCCTGCACAAGTGCGTTTAGCCCCACCTCGTAAGCGTCGAATTATTGAATCTGACTTGGATGAAGGTACAGAAGCTTTCGATATGGATGCCCGTAAAGATATTTATATTCAGCAAGTATTGGATCAAGCATTCTTTATCAATAATAACTCGCTGCGCAGCTATATGCAGAAGCATTTAATGGCTGGCAACGTTATCTCTACAAAAGATTTACCGATTGAAAATGCCAATGACTTTCTTGCCGTCGCGAATGCTGTCAGCTTGGCATCGACCAGCAGTCTATCGTCCGATTTCGAATTTGTGATGTCTTATGAAGCGGATGATCGCGGTGATGAATCCGCGACTGATGAAAATAGTTACTTTAGTAAGAAAGACCACTTCACGGTGGAGTTAATTAATAGCGGCCCTCGTAATCAAGCTGGCGCTCAATAATAGAGAGAAGAATAATGCTGCAATTTATTGAGCAGAAATTAGAAAAACAAGGCTTGGATATACGTGAGCTATCTGAATTATTAATTCGTTTATTAGATTATGGTGTTATTTGCCGTGACGAGAGCCAAGTAGAACAGCAATTGTATGATCGCTATTTACGCTTAGAAGAGATCGTATCTGATTATTTGGAATTGCTGGGTGTGCGTGTTCAGCATGATAAGCGTTTTCAGTTTATCCGTTTATACCCACCAGGAGCTCAAATTCCTGGTGTGCAAGACGAGCAAAATGCGATTCAAAGCCCAGGCTTGCGCATGCGCTTAAATCAAAATGAAGTTGCACTGATTCTAGTTTTGCGTGCTCAGTATGATAAAGCGTTGCGCGAAGGCCAAGTCGACGAGCAAGGCTGTGTCATGGTTTCGCTAGAGTCGCTAAGCATAGCGATGAAGAATCTATTGAAGCGTGCTTTGCCAGATAATATGACAGAGCGGAAACAATTGTTCCGCCGTTTAAAGCAATTACGCTTGATTCAAATTGCCAACGAAGATCGCTTAGACGATGGTGATATGTGGATGCGCATTCGCCCAATGATTATGAGCTATGTGAGCGAGCAGGTTTTGGCTGATTTGGTTGAAAACGAAGTGGTGGCTGAATTAGAAATAGCCCAAGACGATACGGTTGACGTCGTGGAAAAAACAGAAGTATTAGAAGAGATTGAAA
>TARA_B110001454_G_C12723280_1_pt1 | contig 43229 bp, 40 predicted proteins | sample TARA_B110001454 | Tara Oceans TARA_B110001454 (sample SAMEA4397004) | marine metagenome | biome: Polar Biome; feature: [MES] marine water layer (ENVO:01000295) within the mesopelagic zone...; material: water (ENVO:00002006), including particulate matter (ENVO:01000060) such as...... | reverse complement strand
GCTTTTAAATTTCAACTAAACAACTGTCTTTCCAATAGAATTTAGCTTCGTAGCCGCAAGCTAAGGAGCCAGTTCTAAACTCGAGTGTCCTGTTTTGAGACTAGATACCATAAAAATTTTGGCACACTTCATTTCGCTCGAACGTTTTATATTAAAGCGAGGAATCGTTTATGAAATGTCTAATTGTCTTATTTAGTCTGCTTTCTTTGATTTCATGTTCGGGAGGTTCTTCGGGAGATTTAGCTGCCCCCGCTGATGAAGTAGCAAATGGGACGGCTCCCTATCAATGCCAGTCCATTCCTTTGACTAAAGGGCAGCGTCAGTTTGGAATGGATATATTGTATGAACCTAAATCTGGAATTTATAGTCAGAGTTTAACAACGCTAAAAAATATGGGAGCCCAGTTTCAGACATTTCACTTGAATTGGAATGATTTGGAAGGGGCGGGAAGCGGGGCTTCGTCCGGGGTATTTTCTTCGACGTATACGGCGTATCTAGATGCTTTGAATGCGACGGCGTCAGCTTCGGGATTGAAAGTCACACTCAGAATACATCCGGTCGATGTTCCAGGAAAATCAGTACCCAGTGATTTAGTTGCACTTCGTTTTAATCACGCCAACATGATAACTCGATATAACCAAATGCTAACTTACGTGTTTCAACACTTGAGCCCTCAGAATGTGACCAGGCTTGTAGTGGGTAATGAAATTGACGGCTATAATCCAGGAGGTGATACGAATTTCTGGTTACCTGACTACGTCACGTTTTTAGAAGGCATTAAGGATTTTCTAAATTCAAATGGTGCCTATAGTGGCCTGAAGCTTGGGTTTGTGATTACCTATCGCGGAGCTACCGATCGCAGTTTGTTGATACCTACATTTGGAAATACGCCGGCTCCTGATATTTTTACTGGATGGTTGCAAAGTACTAAAATTGATTTCGTTGGCATTACTTATTATCCATTGAATTCAGATTTTACCGTGAAGTCAAATTCGCAGGTAGCGGGTGTATTTGATTCACTTGCCGCGTTTACTTCGAAACCCATACATATCGAAGAGGTCGGCTATCCCACATCAACGGCCTTGAACGGTAGTGATCAAAGACAGGCGGAATTTTTCTGTGAAGTATTTAAGGCCTGGGACAAACATTCTTCTGCTATACCTAGTTTATCTATACTAAGAATGATGGATACGACGTCCAGTAAAGCAAACGAAACAGCGGCTACGTATGGATTAACGGGAAATATGAGTTTCGTAGAATATATTCGAAGTTTGGGGATCAGGAATGTGGAAAATCAGCCGAAAGAGGCTTTTTCAATCATTCAAGGTGAATTGAAAAAGCGCTCATTTTAATTTTGTCGGTTTATATTTCTAACTGAATTTTTTCTAGTAGCGTGGGGTCGTTCAGAACTTTCTCGCCGCCCTTAGCGATGGCTACTAGGGGAGAGTCCGCGATATTTACGGGCAGTCTGATTTCGTTTTGAATACGTAAATTAAAATCACGAATCAAAGCACCACCACCCGCCAACCAAATACCTTGATCGATAATATCAGATACGAGTTCTGGCGGTGTATTTTCTAGCGCTTTGTGAATCGCATTGATGATCTCTTGCAATGAATCATTCATGGCTAAACCCACTTGTTCCGAAGTGATTTCCATCGAAGTCGGCAGGCCCGTATCTACATCGCGGCCGGTGATCATGGCAGTTTGAATATCTTTTTTTGGAACTGCTGTTCCAATGGAAATTTTTAAAAACTCAGCTTGGGTTTCAGGAATCACGATATTTTTGTAACGACGGAAGTATTGAACGATGTCGGCATCGATTTTATGTCCACCGACTCGAATTGCTTCGCAGTATACAATATCAGCCAAGGCAATCACGGCGACTTCAGTTGTTCCGCCGCCGATGTCTACGATCATTGATCCCACAGGTGATTTGATTTTTAAACCGGCGCCGATGGCCGCTGCCATCGGTTCGTCGATTAAGAAAACTTTTTTCGCGCCAGCTTTTTTACATGCGGTGACGACGGCTTTCTTTTCTACCTCGGTAACACCAAAAGGAAGCGAGATCACGACTCTTGGTGACGAGTAGTGGACTTTAACGCGTGGATGGCTTAAAAAATATTTTAATAAATATTCTGCAGAATCAAAGTCAGCGATAACACCATCTTTGATTGGCTTTTGAATTACGATATTTCCAGTTTGCTTGTCGGCGATTTCTTTTGCCTCTTTGCCGACCGCAATGATTTTTTTCTTTTGATTGCTAGTAACTACTTGAGCAACGATGCTAGGCTCGTTAACGACAACGCCTTTACCGCGCACACTGATGACTGTATTTGCAGTGCCAAGATCGATATAAATATCGGCAGCAGTGGAATCGTCTTTAAACCAAGAGAACATAGAAACTCCTATTTAGTCCGTCTTTTGAAGCCAGATTTGTTATCAAAAGGAATACTAGCAAATAAACATAGGCCGGATTCAGATTTATTTAAATTTAATTGTAACTCGGCTGCGAAAAATACATTTTGAATTTCAGGGTGGTCGTACTCGGCACCAACGGTAAATTGCGCTCCTGTTTCGTTATGATTTTTCATCGCTACAATGTTGATCGGAACAGCAACGTAACTGGTCAAGTTGCCTTTTTGAACGTTGATTTTTTTGCTGGCCATCGGTGCGAACTGTAGCGTCGTTACGCTGGTGTCATCAAAGCGGCTTAGCCAAAGCGCACTGCGAATACCCAGCGCGGGTTGATTATCAACATCGGGAAAAGGAATGTACTTCAAGGTCGCTCCCATTTGATATTCAACACTGCCAACACCAAACAAAAAGCGACTTGATAAATCGTCTCTCCAGCCAGCATCTAAAAATCCGCCGACGTTAACACCGCCGTTACCGGCCGATAAAGATTGAAGTGAGCCACCTACGCGATACGATCCGGGGTGGATCAGTTCCCCCGATTCGCCGATTGATAAATAGTTGGCCATCGAAATCATAGGAACAAGCAAAAGTAATAAGTATTTCATAGGGCTCCTTGAGGCTAAAAGTAGGCTCTCACTAGAATAAATAGCTGGCCGTGCATTTGACAAGCTGAATAACTGTTGAGACAGTGATGTCATGTCCACAGTTAACCCCACAGTTAAGCTGCCACTGAGTTTAGTGGTTATTACTTTAAATGAAGAAAGGAACCTGAAAGGCTGCCTTGATTCGGTCCCTTTCGCTAGTGATATTGTTATCTTAGATAGTTTTTCTAAAGACAAAACTAAAGAGATTGCGGCGGATGTTGGGGCTCGTTTTTTCGAGCAAAGCTGGCTTGGATTTGGACCGCAAAAAAACAAAGCTGTGGAATTGGCTAGATATGACTGGGTGCTGAGTTTGGATGCAGATGAACGACTCTCGCCAGAACTGCAAACTGAAATCATAGAGCAATTTGAAAGTTTGAACGCAAAAACAGGCTACCTTTTGCCTAGGATTTCATTTTATTTAGGGCGCTGGATTCGCTACGGTGGTTGGTATCCTGACTATCAATTGCGTTTGTTTAACCGTCAGCATTCGAAATGGGATGAAGCGGAAATTCATGAAAAAGTACTGGCACCGCAGACGTCAAAATTTAGAAATCCAATTCAGCACTATGTTTTTAATTCTATCAGTCATCAAGTCGTCACGAACGACAAGTACTCAAGCCTGCAGGCTCAAAATCTATTTGCGTCTAAGAAATCACGTTTTTCTATCTTCAATCTACTAACAAAACCCTGGGTGAAATTTTTTGAAAATTATTTCTACAAACGTGGATTTATGGATGGATTGCCTGGCTTTATTATTGCCGTTGGATCTGCCTATTCTGTTTTTTTGAAGCATGCAAAGTTATGGGAGCTAGAGAAATGATTCGAATTATCATGGTTCTGTTGTTGACGGCCGGTTTAGTAGTCGCTGGTGAAGGATCATGGGTGATGACGACGACGTCGTTTAAAGGTATCAAGGTTAATGGCTCACCTTTGAAAACCGCGCCGTATTGGGAGTTTGAACGTTTCAGTCAAATAGAAACAGGTAATGCTGAGGCCATGATTTTTTTGCCAGGGCATTTCTATTTAAAAGTATTTAAAAACACCTTAATTCGTTATAATGACTCCGTTTTGCAGTTAGTGTCGGGGCGTATTTATATTAAGGCGCAGACGGATTTAGTTTTTCAAATTCCTACGTTTTTTAAGTTTACGATTAAACCCGGAGATTTTGCGGCCGAGCATGATTTAAAAGCCAAAAGCACGGTTCTGGATGTGCTTTCTAAAACTCAATCCATTCAAATTGATTCCGATGATCGAGAAATGCCGACTGAGGAAGGAACCAGATTAAATATTCAGGCCGAGACTGTAGATGGTGATTTAGCGTATGATTTTTTGCTAAATGATCGTAAAATTCCAAAGCTAAAAATGGAAAAACAAAAGATTGATAAACCGATTTTGCTAGATACGAATCAATGGACGGCATCGGTAAAGAAGGCGACCGAAACGAAAAAGAAAATGGCTAAAAAAGCCGCTGTCGAAAATAGTAAATATATCTGTAAAAATCCAAATGGTGTTCTGAGCGCGTGTGCTTTTGTGCAAGAGTCTGGTCAATGCGTTCGTTACACGTGTAATTTGAGTGGTGAATGGACGCAAAGAACGATTTTCATGAAAAATGAGTTCTGCCCTAAAACCAAAATAATTAAAGACTGTGAATGGATCGGAAAATAAGCTGGCTACTGGTCTTCTAGTTTTCGAACTACTTTATCGATTTCTTTTTTAGTTTGGTCTAGGACCTTGTCGCGCCAATTAAAATCAGACGGATAAAACATTTCTTTAAACATGCGCTTTGAATAATTTTCTGATTCTGTAGAATCGGCTTTATGTTGATATGTTTGGTTTTCAACCACCATTCGGTAGAGTGAATCCAGTGATCCTAGGATAGTTTGTGAATCTAGTGTCCCAAATTCAAATGTGACAGGGTAAATGTCGGCGGATTTTTTATGCGTTTCTTGAAAATAAGTTAAGATGTCGCCCGAGGTTTCATAGAAATTCTTGTTGTTCCCGAAATCTACTGTGGTGGGAGCGTACATATCAGAAATCTTCTTGGCCGAATCGGAACTTGAGTGCCCCGATAACAAGTGAAGTTTGCCTTTTTCTCCGTAGCCAGTATGTAAGTCAATGTAGACTACCTTTTGATAGCCTTGAACTTCACGATCCCAAATCTTTTTCAATGCTATAAATTCTGGCTGCAATTGATTGCCGCCATAATATATGCCTTTAGGATGAGTGTACTGACCCTTTAAAATAGAACGTCGCAATGTATCGATGGAATGACTTAATATTAGCTTTACAGACTCGACATAGAAAGAAAGTTTTTTAAACATACCATGTTCGTAGGGTTGCTCGGGATTCAGAAAAGAATTAATTTTAGCGTAGTCATCGTTCTTTTGTTCAAAGTCAGATTCTGTCACAACGAAATTACGATTCAAATCGACATTGTTCGGATTCGTTCGGCGATTGTAGAATGTTCCCCAAGGATTGATTAGGTGAATATATAAGAACGATGTATATGCGTATCGTTTGTCGTGTAGGTATTCAAGCAAGAAATTTTGAATTCCTGCGCCGGTAAGTCCTTCGATACCATGTGTTCCTGATTGGATAATAACTAAATTCTTTTTGATTTGCGACGGTATCAATACGTAGTCGATTTTGGCCTGGAAATCTTTGGCCGCAATGTTGAAATATTCTATCGAAGAAATATCTTTTTTAATCAAATTATTGTTTGAGATTAAAAATTTTGTGCGGCCTTCAAAATCAGCTTTGTAGGCCGTGATAGAATCCTTGAAATAGGACTGTGAATTAATGGCAAAGGCAGCGGAAGAAAATAAGGCGCAAAATAATAATGTACTTTTCATAGTGATTTGATTTCACCATGATAAACAACGCCGTGCCAAGTGATTTCAAAGAATCGTTCAAACAGGGTTTTGTCATAAGGGAAATCAAATTCGTATTGCTCCTCATAGAGGCTGACTTCTTTCTCAAAAACAAATTTCTTTTGGGCTTCAGATAGTTCAGTAAATTCCCCTTGCAGAGGGATGGCGAATAGATATACGTTGCTTGCGTGAATATGAACGTCTAGTCCGAATTCAGACTTGAAGTACGCGGTAAAGGCGGGTTTAACCGTCACAGAAATACTTTGTTGATTTAAGATCATATGGTCATAAATAGAAAACTTCATGGCAGGCGATTTTCTGTTTTTTCTTCCTGGGTCGGCGGAATCAATGCTTCCGTGAGTGTTTTTTTAGTGTCTTGTTTGGCAATCACAATCGTCCCTGGAGTTAGTATTTGATATGCTGAAATCATATTCTTTTTGGATAAGGCAATGCAACCCAAACTACGCCCTAGGAAGCCATATTTAGCGATATGATCTGTGCTGCAGTAGTCGGCTCCATGAATAACGATGCGACGGTCAAATGCGAGGTTATTGCCATAGCTTAAGCCGTGAAGATTAATAGATGGTCCAAAATTACCCACATAGGGAGTGCCTGTAACATAAATTCCCAACGAGCTTTGATAACTACTGTCCGTGTTTGAGAATAGGCATGATGTTTCATTGCCCGTGTTGATGCCGTGGGAAGCTAGGGATGAGAGTTGTACTGTTGCGTCTTTGTTGAAAATAAAAAATCTTTGCTTCGCGGCCGGGTAGTCGTAATTCACAAAACAAAACCGTTCGGTGTTAATCGCGTACTGTTTTTTCTTAAATTCGAATATTTTGTCGTTAAACGAAAATTTTTTATCTGTTATGCCATATCGTCTAGCATACTTGTTGTATTGAGACGTCAGGTAATCGGGTTGATTTGTTTCTGGGGGTGGAGCGCCCGTTAGGACTTGGGCAAAACCCAAACTCATTAAAAGTGTAAATTCGCGACGGTTCAGTGTTTCAAACACGGTCAAAATCCCCCAGGGTCCTACTTAAATGCCTGCTCGAGCTCTTTGTGTAGCACTATCTAGACCATTTGGTTAAGTAGAATTTAGATAGCGGGAGTTTGTTACTTTTTCTTGAACAGTGATTCAGCCAGTTCCATTTGCGCTGATTTTTTTGGCTCTTGGGCGGCGCCGGCCATATTGAACAGGTTGTATTTTTCAACATCCTTGTCCGTCGGTTTTTGGGCGATACACTGAACTCGGGTTTTTCCTTGGACTATGCCCTCTTTATAGAAAAGAATGCGCAGGCCAGAAAGGTTCTTTAAAAGTTCGTTGTGTTTGAAGTAGAAGTTTTTGTAGTCATCTTCTTTGCCTAGAACTTCATTCACTTCATCGATCAAATAGGATTCGATCATCAGGGTACCACCAAACTTTAAGCTTTTAATGATTTCTTGGTACAGGCGGTTATTTTGCGGACGATAGTAATTCATTAAAATAGTGTCGTACTGAAGTAAGCCGAACAGGTGAAGCTCGATGTCGCCTGTTTTGAATTGAACGACTTGATCAGGGCCCGAGATGTTCTTTTCAGCTTTTTGTTTGGCCGTGTCGGAGATGTCGATCCCAAGAACGTCGAAGCCTTTTTTGCTTAAAAACAGAGCATCGTTGCCTAAGCCAAAACCGATATCTAGAGTTTTGCCTTTTTTAAGGTCCTCCCAATGATCTGCCAATAGGGACGTGGGGGCATTTTTTAAGAACTGAAGATAGTTTGGATTTTTGTTCTCAGGAGATTGATACACCTGATTCCAAAATTGACTTGGGTTTGCTGTGCTCATACGTGAAAATTTAATTGAAAACCAAATGAAAACAAGTAAATTGTTAACATTCGAACACGAAACGGAAGGAAATCGTTATGAACACAAATAGCAAAATGTCTAAAAGAGAATTCTTAACTCACATGGCAACAGTGACTGGCGCAGCCGTTGTAGCCGTTCAAATGTTGAAGAGCCAAGCCGGAGCTCAAGAAAAACGCCGTGGCGCTAAAACAGATTCACCAGCTAAAGAAACGGATCTACCAATGGTAGAGCCAGGAAAAGGAACTGCGGACGCGTTAGCGTATCACCACTCGCACGCGGATGCAGACAAAGATCCTAAGACAGATAAAAAAACAGACAAGGGTGTCCCTTGGGACAAACGTTTCTGCAATAACTGCAGCTTCTACACTAAAGTAGGCGATAAAGCTGGTAAACCAGTTGGCAAGTGCTCTTTGTTCCAAAAAATGCTGGTTGCGGACCAAGGAATTTGTAATTCTTGGGCTAAGAAAGGCTAGTTGAATTGGGGAGTCGACAGACTCCCTTTTTTAATTCCGAATTATTCGGAACAAAAATGAAATCCAGCTTTTTATCGCTGGGTTTTATGATTTCACGTTGGCAATTTAGAAAAATGGTATTTGAGCAGGCAGGGTTATCTTTTAGTACTCTTATTAAGTTTGGAAATGATTTCTTTAGCTTCGCTCACTTTAAACGCTGAAGAAGAACAAATGTTTAACTGAAATGGCTCCTTCGCTTTCTCAGTTGAAATTATGAGATACTCCTGACCTGAATCCAAATTTAGGTCACATTTTGTTGTGTGGCCTGGCCATGAAGATTCGGTTTTGAATTTCAACGACGGTACCGGTTTCCAATTCTTACGCACTTCAAAGTATCCATCCTTGTACAACGCAATAAATGCACTTTCAGCTGCTGTCGGATATTTAAGAGCTTTATTCAAGTTCCCAAAATTGCAACTACAGGCGAAAACGAAAACAGGCTGGGCCACCAATACAAAGCTTAGTAAAAATAGTTTCATCATCAAAGGATACTTCGGCTCGGTTCTGATGTAAAGGAAGGGAGTGGCTTTAACAGTCAGTGGTCGGTCATTTGCCAGATTTCGTGATTAAGAGGGTGAAGAGTATTTACGGTGCGGAATACTGGACCACTGATTTCTGCGGGCCCAATGCACCAGCTGTCATAAACCAACACGAAAATGCATGAATAATTAGTATTAACAGCATTTTGCCTTTCCTAGGTCCCCAATTGAGCCAATAGAAGCTAATGCAGTTCCCAGCATGATGATGAGAGGTGTTGGAAAACAATCTTCAAAAACAAGAACAGAAAACAGTGTTGGAATTGATAAACTAGATGAAAATGAAAAAGAGAGACCGTGGAAACAATTTTAATTAAATTGTTTTTTATTTTTTCGTTTTAGCTATTTTTCAAGTTCGAATGGCAAATTAAGAATATTTTTTTGTGCTAGCTTAATTTCTAACATTAAATTGGTAGAGATAATCATTTCTCTTAAATTTTTTGAGCTTAGCACTTTCGATAGCAATCGAATCATTTTCTGTCCTATTGACGACGAAAAATCGCCGTTGATTTGTTCGATAATTTTGGTTTCTCTGGTTTTTAATACATGCACAAAGACTTCATTTATATTTTTACAGGCTTCGTAAACTTTTGTTTTTTCATTAGGTGCTGGTGCTTCGGTAATGAGTTTATAGTGGCAAAGTTCTTCTAGAGCTGGACTAATAAGCGCTTTTGATAAATCAAGGCGTATAGTCAGGTCGGTGCAACTCAGTGGCGTCTTTGATAAATACAGCTGCGTCCAAATCGCACCGTGTACACGCCGAAACCCTCAGTATCTAATAAAATCGCCAATGGAAAACGATAGCTTTTGTAAGTTTTTAATAGATTTTTCTGTTTGAGTTTTTCGTTTCATATAGTTCATCTTAGCATGAAGCATATGAAACGTCCGGTACTAAATTAAAAAGCCGCTAGGATTCCAGTATCCTGATCAAGCGAAGGCTTGGGTTCGTTATGCCAGTCAAAGCCGTATTGACCCTGAAATCATTGATCAATTGTTTGCCATTAGTACTAATGAAAAAGCGAAAAAAAATTGACCTGGAAACACGGTTTAAACCTAATAAACGATATATGAATTTCGCGATTTAAAATAATGCGATTGAAAGCCCCAAGCTCTAGGACATGGGGACAGCAGTTTTCGTTACCAGGCTAAGGTTTGTCTGGTCTTGCTGATATACCCTTATTTGCTATTCTAAATAGAGTGCTTTCCATTATTTTGTTACTACTTTTTTTTAACTCTTGGTCATGGGCCGGTTACGAATGTGCGTCTCATGAAGGCGCTTTCAACGTATTAACCCCTCTGATTCCTTCTAAAGAACAGAAAGAACCGATTACGTGGGTTCTGCTTCAAAATAAAAACTTTCAGATCTCTGATTCATGTTTCAGTAGTATTGGGGCCGAGAGAGTTGTTAGGTTAATGGAAGAAAGTATGAATCAGGGGCTAAAATGCTTAAAGAAATTGGGTACACCCAAAGCAGACGAGCACTATAAAAACTTATTGAAGCTTTTGTCCAACAAAACGAACATTGCAAAATTACGTTGTGATATCGATGACGAAAGAAAAAAGAAAAATTTTAACGACAACACTTATGCAGCAGCGACTTTGGTTGGGGACAATGACTATCCAACTGTATTTATGAATCCCAACGACATTAGAAACGGAAAATTTCTACACACTGACGACCAACTGAAATTTATATTTTTCCATGAGTTTATGCATACAATTGCCCATGGTCACAGTCATAATTTTTATAACTACCGTGACGTTAAGGTTGATTATGCAGCGACATGTGACGTGTGTTGTTTTGGTCCACAGATTACCGCACATGTGGAGTCTAGCTTTAGCGAAGAGAGCAAGAGAAGTTTTTGTAAAATCTGTCGGGGAGATTTTGACACGGATCGAATTGCTTATTTTCATGCCTTTACCTCTGGCTTATCCGAAAACTCGGCGCAGAACTTTATCAGAATGTATGTCCATAAAGATATGCTAACTGATCTGATGACCAGTGAAAATGATGAAACAACAAAGAAATTGTTGAATCTTTCTCGGCATCGCATCTTCAACGAAGAGCTTGTCCGATTTTTAAAAGAGAATTCCGCTAAGAAAAAAGAAATTCAAAATTTTATCAAATCCGCAACGCAAAACTTTCCCGCGGCACGGTCTTTTCGGGCTGCCCAGCTAATGATTTCAGCCGATTTTTCCGAGGTCGATGTCTGTGCACAGCTTAAAAAGCAAAGTGCATCGTTTGATGAAGCCGACTTTAGAGGGTTTGTTTCTACACTGAATAACCAAAAAAGTATTCCCACATGCCTAGGGAACGTAATGACCACGGATAAGTTGAATGTGATTTCTGAAGCGAACGCTAGCCAATCCTATCGTGATTTTGTGTCGACGCTAAGCCTAGCTTCTAATACGCCACTAGAAAACGAGGATGATTTTATTCGACGTTTGTTAAAAGTAAACCCGTCTAATCGATATGTTATGGAGTCAAGTTCGCTGCAATTGGGTAGGCTTATTATGACTCGTCCGATAAGCATTGAACAACGAAAATCAATTTTAGAAGATTTTTTTGCAAACAAAAAAAATAATTCGGGTAAAGCCGTTGCCGTGGTTGCTGGTTTATTAATAAAACGTAACTCACAAAATATGCCTGATAATGATTTCAAACGCACTCAGGAACTAATTTTAGAGTCAGTCAACATGACAGAGGTATTCCAAAAACTAGAACAATCAAACCTTGCCGGAAATCAGCACAAAGCAGCTCTCCTTGAACTGCAAAAATGGCCAGTATCTGTCCCATTACGTCAAAAGATTGAACAACGATTATCGCAGTCCTTTTTTGAAGGAATTTGATCTTTGTTTTTTTAGATTACACATTGCGCCAACAGCGTCAGAGGTGCCATTTCAACCAATTGGACTTCGAGATGAACTTCGACAATTTTAATCAATCAGCAGACTAAGAATCTAAGCTACAATGGAATCGTGTATTCAAAATCTTGAGAAACACCCTCAGTAAATCAAAAATAGGTCACAAATTTTAACAATGAGTAAAACTCATTCCAAAGACTTGTTTCAATTACGCAACCAGTGAAAACTATATGCTGGCATTGAACAATTCGGGCTTAAAAATTCCTATCCGCCGGATTCGGCCCCACCAAAACTCGAAAGACGAGAGTAGTTCAAGTTTTAGATCAGTGGAGTTCTGAATCAACGACTTTTAAAACACAGCCTAAACCGCGACGAAAGATGAGTCCCTAAGCCGTCGGTGTTCTCAAAGCGCGACGAAGAATCTTCCCAACATTCGTCTTCGGAAGCTCAGTTCTAAACTCCACAACCTTTGGTACTTTATAATTGGTTAAATTCTGCTTAGCATGTGCGATCACACTTTCCGCGGTTAAGTTAGGATCTTTCTTAACAATCACAACTTTAACCACTTCACCAGAATGAGTGTCAGGGATACCGATCGCCGCAACTTCGAGGATGCCAGGATGGGATGCTAATGCGTCTTCCACTTCGTTAGGGTATACGTTGAAGCCAGAAACCAAAATCATATCTTTTTTGCGGTCTACGATTTTAATGTAGTTTTTCTCGTCCATGATACCGATGTCACCCGTGTGTAGCCAGCCATCTTTATCGATGACTTTCGCGGTTTCGTCTGGGCGTTCCCAGTATCCCTTCATCACTTGTGGGCCGTAGACGCAGATTTCACCGGGTTCGTTATTCGTAATTTCTTTGCCATCGTCGTCTACGAATTTAATCCATGTTTCAGGAACAGGTAGACCGATGGTCCCTACGCGATCTGTGCCATCGATGGGGTTACAGCAAGCAACTGGTGATGTTTCTGTTAAACCATAACCTTCTACGATTTTTGTTCCCGTCATTTTTTCCCAACGTTCGCTGACCGCTTTTTGTAAGGCCATCGCACCGGCAACGCTGACTTTTACCGATCTGAAATCAATAGATGTGAAATCTGGGTGATTCATTAAAGCATTGAACAACGTGTTCACGCCCGACATCACGGTGAATTTGCTCTTCTTCATATCTTTGATGAAGGCCGGGATATCGCGAGGGTTTGTAATCAGAATATTTTGAGCTCCGTAGCGCATGAAGGCTAGGCAGTTCACCGTTAAAGAGAAAATGTGGTATAGCGGAAGAGCTGTAATCGCAATCTCTTCGCCTTCTTTTAATTTCGGGCGCATCCAGTTTGCAATTTGTAGCATGTTCGCGATGATATTTCTGTGAGTTAAGATAGCGCCTTTAGAAACACCCGTTGTTCCGCCTGTGTACTGTAAAAACGCAATGTCGAGCGTGTTCATTTCTACTTTTTGGAACTTTGCTAAATTGCCAATTTCTAGTGCCTGATTTAAATCATAAGCTTGCGGCAAGTGATAGGCCGGAACCATTTTCTTTATGTATTTAACGACGAAATTGATCAACAGGCTTTTTGGAAATGGCAAGAAGTCACCAATTTCAGTTAAAATAACGCTTTCAATTTTCGTTTCTTTGATGATGCTTTCAAGTAAATGCGCGTAGTTTTTCAAAATCACGATGCATTTAGCGCCTGAATCATTGAATTGATGTTTCATTTCAGGAGCTGTGTAGAGAGGATTTGTGTTTACGATGATTAAGCCCGCTTTGATGGCGCCGAACAAAACAACGGGATATTGCAATAAGTTAGGCATTTGGATCGCGATACGATCGCCTTTTTTCAATTTTAGCTCTTGTTGTAAGAACGCCGCAAATTGATTCACTTTTTCATTTAGCTGGGCGTAGGTGAATGAATGACCATAGTTCGTCATGGCTTTCTTATCAGTGTATTTCTTAACAGCCTCGTCCACGACGTCCATAATGTTTTTGTACTGGTCTATGTCGATCTTAGGAGAGATAGAAGGATGATACTGCGGGCGCCAAGGATCGTTTCTGTTGGTTACGGGGCTAGTCGAATGCGTATTGATTTCATCCATAAAAAACTCCTTAAAATTGAGTGTCTGCTTTGTTATACTATCAATATGCGAGTGCCTTTTGTCCACCACTTTATTAGAATATTTGCTCCGACTATTTTCCTTTCTGTCATTGTTGTGAATGGCGCGCAGAATCTCGTGGGTGGTTCCAAATCGAGACAACAAAATACAGTTAAAAAGTCCGAGCCAAAACCAGCGGATTTTTTCTCGAAAAATAAAATGGAACTGGTCAAAGAGTTAGACGATGTGATGCGTGAAATGATCTGGTTGATCCGATCTGAGCGTCCGAGTGCTAACAAGACATTGTTCGGGAAAGTCTATCGTGCGCTTCAGCAGGCGAAGGGCGGTAAGCTCACAGAAAAAAGCAAACATACGTGTGATCAATATCAGTTAGAGAAAGTTTCTGAGTATCAATATCGTGTTTTTGAATATTGTCAGAAGCATCGCAATCCAGACTTGCTAGCTAAAATCGACTGGAGCCAAAGTCGGGTGGCGTTTCAATTTCAAGGACAGAATTATGCTGATATTTTAGGCGGAGCCGCCGCGCTAGTAGCCCCCGTGATCGATTGCGCAGTGACCATCGAAGGGGAATCTCGCCTGTCGGAACTGTATTGCGCTGGGTTTCGTATCACGCGGGCCGAAAATGTCGTACGTTTCTCGAGTATTGGTTATAAAAAGGGCAAGGACCCTATGATGGTCATGAAGGGCGAGGTCCTAAAAAACTTACTTCCCTATTCTGACTTAATGATCTCGGTACCGCTGTCAGGAAAAGTACAAGTCCTTGAGAAGAAAAAGGTCCCTGATGCGGACGAGACAACACCAGCGCAAAAAGAAAAAGAGAAGCAAAAAGCCGAAGAGATAGCAAAGAAACCATCTGAGGCTCCAGCGCCTGTGGATCCAAGAAAACCAGTGGAAAAGTTTGAGCCTGTGTATATAGACCCCGCGAAAGTCACGGCGCCGCCACGCGAAAGTGAAAGGCCGAACGATTCCGAATCAACGCAGCAAAATCCAAATAATACCTTGCTGAAAAATGTCGAGCCTGATGTTATTGAAATCCAAGAAAATCAACCCGTACCGCAACCATTACCGCCACCGCCAAGTCGGTAATTAGCGAGAAGGATATCATCATGGCTAAAAAAGCAAAAACAACAAAGAAAGCCGTTACCAAGAAAGCGGCTGTGAAAAAAACAGTAAATAAAAAGGTAGCTTCGAAAAAACCAGCCGCTAAAAAAACAGCGAAAGCATCTGCTGAAACAATGACAGGAACGACTATCGGTCATTTTTCTGTTCTGAATTCGGCGGGCAATGTCTACACAGAAAAAGATTTAAAAGGTCACAAGACCGTTCTTTATTTCTATCCTAAAGACGACACTCCGGGATGCACAATGGAAGGTCAGCAGTTTTCAAATTTGAAGGCGAATTTTGATAAACTCAACACAGTGGTTCTTGGCGTATCTAAAGATTCTTCAAAATCACACGATAAATTCATTTGCAAATTTGGTTTCAAAATCGATTTGTTGTCAGATGAAAACGAAACTCTGTGTAAAATCTTTGACGTGATTAAAATGAAAAACATGTACGGCCGTAAATACTTGGGTATCGAGCGCAGTACATTTGTGTTAGATGAAAATTTAAAAGTGATCAAAGAAATGCGTAAGGTATCTCCCGATGGTCACGCGCAAGAAATTTTAGATTTTGTGAAATCGTTGTGAGTAAGAAAAAATCGCGATGCTACCGGCAACGGTGGCATTCAGCGATTCCATTCCGTTGATGGGGATATAGATTTTATTCTTGCTCAAGAATGAGTTCTTCAGACCTTGGCCTTCTTCGCCCAGCCACATCCGTAAGTTTTTCGGCCATTCTAATTTATAGATATTTTCACCGTCTAAATCCAAGCCGAAATCATGCTCATTCATCGCTAGATCATTCGTGGAGAGATGAATGAAATTCAGTTTTAAGGTGCCACCGCTAGACGCTCGTAATGCTTTTGGGTGGTAAGGATCGCACGCGCCCGGAGTTAAAATCACTGTGTTTACGTTGAATGACAAGGCTGTTCGACATAATGCGCCCATGTTTGCGGGATCTGTTAGCGGCAGAACCAATTCTAAACCGATCGGAGTTTTTAATTGATCAGTTGTCGCATCTTTGGGACGTTCGCAAACAAAAATGGGGAAGTCAGTTCCGGCTGTATCGAGTTCTTTAAATAACAAAGAATCCAGAGTGAAATACAGGTTTGCGGTATCCAGATTCCATTTTTTTTTAAGCGCAGATAATTTATCGCCATTAAATTTTTTCGGTACCAAAATCGACTTAATAGGAAAACGCATTGCTGCTTTTTCGGACACGAAGTCATTCAGAATTTTCTCGCCTGACAGTAAAAACAACCCTTCTTTTTTGCGGCCTTTGTTCGATAGCAATGATTCCCAAGTTTTGAACTTGGCGTTTTGCGCGGACGAAATGAAAAATGGACTCTCGCTATTCGTCATCGTCTAGATCCTCGAAGTCTTCCAGTGGCGGTGACTTGATTTTACGATAAACGATCAAACGACGTTCGTGTGGTGTCTTTGGAATCGAGTATTTAAAATCATTTTCTAGTACATAAAATTCGCTGTAAGCTTCGGCTAGTTTTAGCTCTGGGTCAGCGTTAGGGCCTTTCATGAAAATTAAATGACCGCCATCCAGTAGGCAGTTGATCGTGTTTTTCATAGTGTTACCAATGTCTTCCACTGCGCGCGTGATCACCGATTTTACGGGGTATACAAATTCAGGATCAATATTGCGACCGATGATCTCTAGATTTTCTAGTTTCATCTCTTCACGCACAGTTTTTAGAAAATTCACTCGGCGTTGAACGCCTTCGCCTAATAAGATTTTTTCTTTTGGGTACATGATTTTTAGCGGAATGCCAGGGAAACCCGGGCCGGTGCCTAAATCTAACATGGGGAATTGAGGTTTGAAAAATTCTAAAAAAATTAAGCTATCAATAAAGTGTTTAATTGCCACATCTTTTAGAGTCAAAAGTCGAGTGAAATTCTCGCCTTTTTGGTTTTCCATTAATAAACGGTAAAAATGAGCAAATTGTTTTCGTTCTTCATGGGAAACCAGGTTGAAATCGTGATTGCGAAAGACGTCGTACAGCCGGTCATTCGCCTCCTCCAGAGAATAGATCTCTTGAGGTTTTTTGTGTTTTCCCATTAATTTTTTGGGGGCGTCAGAACTGGTGGTTTTTGAGGCAGCTGCGGGGTGAGACTTGGTAGTCTGACGTTCCTTGTAAGCTGAGTAGTTGGATTTGTTTTTATGCGCCATAATTTAAGCACAGATCCTAGGTGGAATTTGGCTCTGAGTCAAACGGGAGTTCAAAAACCTTGCGGTCTAAACCTGGGCCGGGCATATTTTGAAAATATGATTATTTACGAAAAGTTAGACGGGATTCATAAAAAAGCAATTGATGAATTTGGAGCTGCTAAAAACCGCGAGGAGCTTTACCAATTCAAAGTTAATTATCTGGGCAAAAGTGGCCTAGTCACCGAGCTCATGAAAGAGATGGCCAAGCTCTCTGTAGACGATAAAAAAGAGTTCGGCCGCCGTATAAACGTTGTTAAACAAGAACTAGAAGCTAAATACACAGACATGTTCGAAGGCCTAAAGCTAAAAGAACTGGATGAAAAAATGCGTACCGAGCAACTGGACTTAACCTTGCCGCCACCAAAAAGTCAGCGCGGCAGTCCTCACCCGGTTCATCGTGTTCGTGATGAAGTCGTGCAAATTTTATCACGTGTGGGATATTCGCTACGGTTGGGCCCATCGATAGAGAGTGATTATTACAATTTCGAAGCCCTAAATATTCCTAAGAATCACCCGGCTCGCGATATGCAAGATACGTTTTTCGTTGATGAGACGCACGTTTTAAGAACCCATACAAGCCCTATTCAAATTCGCAGTCTAGAATCAGAATCATTGCCGTTACGAATTATCGGTACAGGTCCTGTTTTCCGCGTCGACAGTGATATTTCCCATTTGCCTAACTTCCATCAAATCGAAGGCATGTGCGTGGATCGCAAAATTTCGATGGCCGATTTAAAAGGCACGATCACATATTTCGTAAAAGAATTTTTCGGGTCAGATTTAAAAACTCGTTTCCGTCCCAGTTATTTCCCTTTCACGGAACCATCAGCCGAAGTGGATTGCCAGTGCCCAATTTGCAAAGGCAAAGGCTGTAGTCTGTGTAAAAGCACGGGCTGGATTGAAATCGGTGGTGCCGGTTTAATGAATCCGAAAGTGTTGTTGGCGGCAAAAGTTAAATACCCAGAGTGGACTGGTTTTGCGTTTGGTTTTGGTCTTGAGCGTATGGCCATTATTAAATACGGCATCCCTGATATTCGCTTGCTACCTGAAAATAATTTAAGCTTCCTGAAACAATTCTAGAGTGGTGTGACCTTATGAAAATTTCGTTAAAATGGCTAAATGAACTGATCGCAATTGATGATTATATTAAAAAACCAGAACCATTGGCAGAAATCCTGACAAAAGCGGGTTTGGAAATCGAAGGTATTGAAAACAAAGCTAAGAATTTCGAGCACGTAGTTGTGGGTTTGATCTTGGAAAAAGATAAGCATCCAAACGCCGATAAATTATCGCTTTGCCGTGTAACTACAGGCAATGGGGTTGTTCACCAAATCGTATGCGGAGCTAAAAATCACAAAGCGGGTGACCGTGTCGTTGTCGCTCTGCCAGGCGCTGTATTGCCTGGAAACTTTGCAATTCAAAAATCAGTGATTCGTTCGGTAGAGTCGTACGGTATGTTGTGTTCATTAAAAGAACTCGGGCTTGCGGGTGATGCGGAAGGATTATTAATTCTTCCAGAGGCCGCTCCCGTGGGTAAAGACTTTGCGGAATACTATGGCTACGATGATGTAGTTTTTGAAATCAAAGTAACCCCTAATCGCGCCGATGTACTGAGCCACTTTGGTTTAGCGCGTGAGTTAGCCTGCTTGTTGTCACGTCCGTTGAAAGAAATCAAAATCGACGACAGTCATGTGAAAAAAGACAAATCGACGAAGAAAGAAATTTCTTTAGTGGTAGAAGATTCTGCATTAGCGCCTCGCTACACAGGAACATACATTGCCAATGTAAAAATTCAAAAATCACCGGACTGGTTGGTAAAACGTTTAGAATCAGTGGGTATAAATTCAATCAACAACGTTGTGGATATCACGAACTATATTCTTCAAGAATTGGGTCAGCCTCTGCACGCGTTTGATGCGGATGAAATTCTAGATAAAAAATTGATCGTGGGTCACCCAGAAAAGGGCGCACAGTTCATAACTCTAGACGGAACAGAATTAAAATTAAGCGGCGAAGAATTATCGATTAAAAACGGTAAGAACGAAACCATGTGCTTAGCTGGTTTAATTGGTGGGAAAAATTCTGGTGTGAAAGATTCTACTAAAAATATCTTTTTAGAATCCGCGTATTTCATTTCTCATTCTGTTCGTAAATCATCACGTACGCTCGGTGTAGAAACCGAATCAGGTTACCGCTTTGCGCGTGGGGTTGATCCAGAATTAACTTTGTTTGCGCTTAAACGTGCGGCCGATTTAATTCGCCAGGTCGCCGAAGGTGAAGTGTATGGTGATAATTACGATGTGTATCCCAACCCAATTCGTCGCGAACCTATTTCTATTGCGATCGAAACTATCTCGGATCGTATGGGCTATGAAGCTACAGCGCCGATTTTTGAAAACTGGATGACTCGCTTGGGCTGCAAAGTTGAGAAAATCAAAGAAAACAATTATAAAATTACACCACCGACTTTTCGTTTCGATATGGAACACGAAATGGATTTGGTGGAAGAATATGCCCGTCTGCAAGGGTATGATTTAATTCCTGAAGCGATGCCGAACTTGCCGTCACGCCCTGTACCTCACGATCCGAAATACCAACAGACGGTTCATATCACTCAAGTGTTGAATGGGGTTGGTTTTGATGAAGCGTTCAACTATTCATTCGTAGGTAAAAAAGCAGAAGATACGTTCTTTGGTGACATTGAAAAATTAAACTCACTCGGCTTACGTGCCTCAAACGATCGCGTAGGTTTAAGAAATCCTTTAAGCGAAGATTTAAATATGATGCGATCGACGTTGTCGTTTGGTTTAGTACAAAATGCGATCAACAATATTAAATATGGCAACAACAGTGGGTCGTTGTTTGAAGTTGGAAAGACATTTAGCAAAAATCCTCAAGGCGGCATCGTTGAGAAAAGCAGCTTGGGTTTAGTTATTTGGGGGCAAGATCACACAAACTGGAACGTGCCAGGTACAGCGCCTATCATTTTCCACGTTAAAGAAGCGATACAAGTGTTAGCTAAGTCATTCGGGATCAAAGCTTATATGTGGGAGCAAAAAATCGATAAGTTGACGGCGATTCCTACGTGCTTTCATCCCTACCAAACTGCGGTCTTGGTGGTTGAAGGTAAGAAATGTGGATTTATTTCGTCATTAAGCCCATTAGTTTTGGAAAACGAGAAAATTCGTGAACCTATGTGTGTGGCGGAGCTTGATTTAGAAGCGTTCTTGCCTCAAACGGCGCGTCCGATTCGTATCAAAGATATCTCTCGCTTCCCTGTAGTAGATCGCGACCTTGCCTTTGTGATGAAGAAATCACAATCGGTAGGGGATGTGTTAAAAACAGTGCGCAAAGTAGTGGGTGGTAACCTGTTCGACCTTGAAGTGTTTGACGTGTACGAAGGCGACAAGCTGCCGGTCGGACAAAAGAGCATTGCTTTACGCATTCGTTACCAAGATCCGAATGCAGCCCTTGCCGATACAACGGTTCAAGGATTTCAAGATCAAATTTTAAAATCACTGAATGATGAACTTGGTATCACGATCCGTTCGTAATTTGCCTTCAGACAAAATTCTTTAACTCAGAAAACTAAGGACCCTGATCCAGTCAGGGGCCCTTTTGTAAAATAGACAGCTTGCGTAAATTCGTGGAATCGATCTTCTAAGCTCTTGATTTTGTTTAATAAGTATTTGAGACTGAATAGGTCTTTAAATAGCATTGAGGTCACATATGGCAGGACAAAACGTTTGGAAATCAACGATGACGAAAGCCGATATCGTTGAAAAAGTTTACGACAAAATCGGGTTCTCTAAGAAGGAAGCCAGTGATTTAGTAGAATTGGTTTTTGACACCATCAAAAACGAATTACACACCGGCGAAAAAATCAAGATCTCTGGTTTCGGTAACTTCGTAGTGACTCAAAAGCACGAGCGTGTTGGACGTAATCCTCAGACTGGGGATCAGATTATGATTTCGGCTCGTAAGAAATTAACATTCAAGCCGTCACAAGTTTTAAGAGCGATGTTAAACGGTGAAGACTACACTAACTTGAAAGATGATGATGACGACGGAGAATGATAATAAAGAAGGAGCATTGATTTCGGCAACGAACCCACAAGGGGCTTTGCCTGATGTTCCTGTCGATACACGATCCCACGAAGAACAAATGGATTTTTTTCGTTTCGATAAAAAAAATCCAGAAGCCTTTGTTGAATTCAATATGGCTCCACCGGTTGAGGAGGAGCCCATCGATACAGTTCAAAAACCACTGACAGAATCAGAACCATTATCATTGCCAGCGGCTTTGTGCGACGATCAATTACTGAGCGAAATTCAAAGTATTCCAGATAAAATGGGATTTAAAATCGGTGATGTTGCGGATATGCTGGCGGTAAAGCAATATGTTTTGCGCTACTGGGAAAGTGAATTTGATATTTTAAAACCTAAGAAAGCTGGCAACAATCAACGTCTGTACACAAAAAAAGATGTAGAGAATGCATTCTTGATTAGAAAACTTTTGCATCGCGATCGTTTTTCGATCGAAGGTGCTCGTGCTGCGATGAAAAACTTGAAATCTTTTGTACGTAAAGAAAACAAAAAAGAAATGGAATTAAAGCAAGCGTTTCACCGTATTGAAAATTTCCATCAAGATCTAGAAGACATCGCTCATCAGATCCGACGCGTACGTCAGTTATTTAAACTGCACGCTTAAGTCAGTTATTTTAGTTTTATGTACACCAGCTATATTTTTGATACGTGCAGCTGGCGCTATAGCTTCCAAGCCGTATTTTATTCGATTTGGAGTTAAATGCGGATTGAAATATCGGTTCTATTTGCCTGAATTCTGGGTTAAGACTGTGAATCATGAGCAAAAAAGAAATTCTTCGTTTAATGGCTGGTTTCAGACGGTTCCGCGAAAAGTATTTCGCTAATGAACATCCCTTGTATCAGCGTCTTTCCGGTGCCGGGCAAACTCCAAAAACTTTAATCATTGGTTGCAGTGATTCACGAGTTGATCCGGCCATTATCACGTCGGCATTGCCAGGTGAATTATTTATCGTTCGAAATGTTGCGAACTTGGTTCCTCCGTATGAACGCGGCGGGGTCCATGGGGTTTCAGCTGCCATCGAATTTGCCGTTGTAAATTTGAAAGTAGAAAACGTCATTGTTCTTGGTCATCGCCAGTGCGGAGGTATTCGAGCGTTGATGCTGAATGACCAGGATATGGCTTCGAACAGTTTCGTGGATAACTGGGTAGGCATCGCAAAAGGTGCTAAACAGCGCGTGTTTGAAAAGTACGGTAATGAATCAGAAGATAATCTGTGCCGGCATGGAGAACTAGAATCCATCGTGACATCAATCCAAAACTTAAGAACATTTCCATTCGTTGAAGACGCAATCAAAGAACGTGATCTGGCGTTGATGGGAATTTACTTTGATTTAGAGCAAGGTCAGCTTCTTGAGTATGATGATAAAAGCGATAGCTTTAAGAACATCGAAGTGTAACTAGAATTTATCAAAACTAACCCGATGCATTTGGGTCCAAGTAAAGTTCATCTCTGTTAAGCCAATGGCTTACCTATTGCTTTCTTTAATATATTAGAAATTAGGGAAGGTAGAGCCATGACTTTAAAAGCACTTACGACGCTAATCTGTCTTGTTATTGTACAGCTGTCTTGCGTTTTCATGGCCCACGCTGACGACCTTCGGCAGGAGCATGCCGAAGTCTTTCGTCCCAGCATGGAGATTACGACTAATCCCGTAGAGCTTGAGTACTTATTGGATTTATCTCTTCGTGTGATGAAGGATAAACCTCTTTATTCGTTTGTGAATCAGGCCTTTAAAACGAAATCACAATCTACTGCTCCGCTACTGTCTCAAACTAAGATTATCTTTATATTGTCGCAACTTAAAGATAATTGGAAAGACGTTGAACAGTATTTAGGGGATAACCCCAACAGTACGCCACCGCCACGGGTAGTCCGTCGCCCGAGACCACATTTTGAAAAGGCGCTGGATGAGGCGATGTTTAACTCGATCCTTCAAAGGGTGCTTAGTGATAGCGAGTTAGTAAAGAAATTAAATTCAAATATTTCCATTTCGCAGCCGTTACTAATCAGAGACGAAAAATTGGATTATACTTTCACGGAAGAAAAATTCACATCAAATCATCCTCGTTATGAAGATCCGGATGATGAAAATTCCAGAGTTATTCCAGCCGACGATCAACGAAAACTCATGGTCGATTTAGTCAATTCGATGTCTAAAGGCGATCGTTTATTTTTCAATTTTTACGATTTTGATATGGTTGAATTGGCTGATTCACTGATTGCGGCTAAAGATCGCGGCGTTGAAATTATTGGTGGCATCGATAAGGGTGTCTTTACTGAAAAAGCGGCAGCACGCGAAGTTGTTCAGAAGATGATTGATGCTGGGGTATTCATCGAACTTGTGGATTCTGTAGGATTAAATCATCAAAAATTAATCGCTGGTATTAAGAAACGAGGAAAATCATTTGCGATGTTTGGATCTGGCAACGCGACCCAGTCATGCAATGGACCTGAGGGTGACTTAAAAGCCGTACCTCAAGAACTACGTCCTGATTATTCAAAGCCAAACCCGAATCACATTACCCTGGTTGATGGCAAGTATGCTGCTGTAATTGTGGCATCTGAAATTAAAAAGAATGTAATTTACAAATTACGTGGTCAAGCCGGTTTCCCAATTGGTGGCGCTTATATGCTTAATGGAAAGCCACAGGCTAAGATTCGTGATAATGAAAAAGTATTACTTGTTTTTTCTCCGAATGGTGGCTTGGGTGATATAAATCGCGATATTTATTCTTTGTTCTTCAAAGTAGCGAAGGGTCCTCTAGCCGGCGCTGTATTTTCAATGTCATCGTATGAATTGGGACTTGATGCTAAAGACGCTGTTGTTCGCGAGATTAAACGTCGTCGTTTGGCGGGAAAATCGCTGAAAGGTTTGTTCCCTATTATTGGCGACGCTCAGTTTGCGATGCGTGGATTTAGTGTGCCGTTAAGACTATCGGGGTACCGATTGGTGGAGTTTGATCCAAATGATCCATTCCACATACCAGGTGATGAAAAGTTGAGCGATCCAGAGAAATTTGAACCCACAGATCCGAGTGATAAAAAAGTAAAGTTGTTTGTAGAAGACTTGCAGGATCCTATCGTAAAAGAAATTCGTGATTTGATGACGGATCAAGAATGGGCTCAATGGCGTAGTGAAATTCGCATCAGCCCTGATTGGTTCAAACCTCAAGCATTTAAATGGGACGGTAAATCGATAGAAAATCAGGTGAAACTGCATTATAAAGGTATGGCAATCCCTGAAATGGGGATATCTAATGCGGGTTCTAGTATCAACTTCAGCAATGCGGGTGAATCTAACCAAGAGCAAATTATTATTTCCATGAGCCGTAAGGTGACAAAAGCTTTCCGTGGCGCGATGAAGTACCTTTGGGATACTTGGTCTGGACCGGAAAAAGCGATTCATATAGAAGTTCTAAAGCGAAACAAGTTTGTTTCTGCAAGAGACCGCGCTATGGCGATGGAAGTTTTGAAATTCCGCCAAAAAATTCAAACAAAAATCAGTTGTCAAAAGTTCTACGGCGCTAAGGCTAATTAGCTAGATAGCCCTGGCTTTGTTTATCAAGCTAGGGTAGATCCTATTTTCCGGACATTTCGAGGGGGATCAATGGGGACAAAACCGTCGGCATTTAAATTCAATAGCATCACATTTTGGATATTCGTTTTTCTAGTTTTAGGTTTTGTGGTTGGTGTTTATTTCCCTGAATTTGCGAAAGAATTAAAACCCATCAGAACTTTGTTTCTACATGGGATAAAATGTATTATTGCGCCTTTGATTTTCTCATCTATCGTAGTCGGTATTGGGTCGGCGACCAGCATGAAAAATTTGGGTAAAATCGGAATCAAATCCATTGTGTGGTTTGAAGTGGCAACTACGATCGCATTGTTCATTGGACTTGCCTTTGTAAATTACTTTGAACCGGGAAAAGGAATCAACTTAGTTAAATCTGTCGATACTGCAACCGCGGCCCTTCCCAAAGTTGAGATGAGCTTTGCGGTTTTTGTCGAACATCTACTGCCCAGTAACTTTGTTGAAGCTATTGCAAAAGGCGATGTTCTGCAAATCGTAATTTTTTCTATTATTTTTGGATCTGCTACATTGATGGCGGGTGATAAAGGTAAACCAATTTTAGCGTTGTGTGAAAGCTTGAACCAAGTCATGTTTAAATTTACCGATATCGTGATGAAGATGGCGCCGCTGGGTGTTGGTGCTGCAATGGCGGCCGCTATCGGTGAACATGGTATCGGGGTTTTAATCCCAATGTCCAAACTAGTAGGGACGTTGTATTTTGCTCTGATCGTGTTTGTGATGATCGCGTTGGTACCTGCATTGAAGTGGAGCCGCATAAAACTGGCGCCCTTCTTTCGCGAACTTCGTCCTAATCTGGTGCTGGCATTTGCCACGACTTCTAGTGAATCTGCGTATCCTGATACTCTGAAATCACTTTCTAAAATGGGCGTTCCTGATCGCGTATCCAGTTTTGTGTTACCATTAGGGTATAGTTTTAATTTAGATGGGTCGACGCTGTATTTAGCGATGTCATCGGTATTTGTAGCGCAAGCGGCGAATATTGATTTATCAATTGGAACGCAGATTTCGATGATGTTACTTTTGATGCTAACAACTAAAGGTGTAGCGGCGGTTCCGCGGGCTTCATTAGTTGTTCTGTCTGGTACCCTGGTGACGTTTGGTCTGCCATTGGAAGCGATTCCTTTAATTCTAGGGGTAGATGAGTTTATGGATATGGCGCGAACAACAGTGAATCTTTTGGGGAATGCGGTAGCCACGGTAGTGGTGAGTCGCTGGGAAAACGAGCCGCTATCCAGCGAATTTCAAAATCCTGTTTAGCTGGGTTTTGTTTGGCCAGTGATTTTGTAGAGTTTGTCTTTGTATTTTTCAAGTACGAACGGGGATTTAACGAGTTTGTCCATTTGAGCCTGAGATAAATTCTTTTTTTCGGCGGCTCGTAAAGTTTTATATAAGTCTAGCACCGAAATTTCATTTTGATGTCGTTTTTTTAGAACTAGATCATCCATCGGCTTTATAGTTCCCGGCTGAATGACTTCGAAATAAACACCTGGCCAATCGTGATTTAAAAATTCGTCGCGCATATTCGTATGACCGGTCACAAAATTTAAACGTGTACACGGGTAGCGTACTCCTGTAGCCCGGATAATAACACCACCACACTGATATTCATCACCTAGGAAAACGTCAGCTTCATTCAATTTATCAACACTTAGGTTTTCACCTAACATTCCTAAAGCCAGTTTTTTACCACATAGTTGGCTCCAAAAGTTGTAACGTTCACTTTCCATGGCGTACACCACCGCATCGATTGTGCCGTGAGCCTTTGGACTTTTGAATTCGTCGCCTTCGATCGCGTCCTTGTTAACATGTATTTGACTTTGAGGCTCTTTCACCATTGACGTTTCAATTTCATGACCGTTTAGGCTATGTTTTTTTGGTTTGCCAACATTTACAGAAAGAATTTTCATATGCGGTCCTCGCTCTAGACAAACTCGACGAAAGAGATTACTTCATCTATACCGAGTTCTTATAAATTATTACCCTAGAGTGAAATATGAATCCAGGCTACAGTCAAGACTCTCACCCCAACAAATTTTCTAGGGATTTAGAAATCAATTCGGCGACTCATTTGGCGTTGGTAGAGATCGTAGTGGGTAGTTTGGGTCATGGTTTTAAAATTCCTTTTACAGGAACCTTGCTGTCTTACTATCAGCTGTATATTTGCCTTGGGATGATGATTCGTCATAAAGCCAAAGCTGTTCAAGTTTTTAATACCGCAGTTATTGTAGCACTGCTAAAAACACTTTCGCCTATGGGTAAAAAGATAACGCCAATGATTGCTATCTTTATGCAGGGGTTTTTATTGTGGTTTGGCACAGTGATTTTAGGTGGAACCATGGCAGGGATGATAATAGGGGCGATTCTGTTTGTCAGTTGGAGTATTTTTCAAGTCGCCGTTGGCTTTACACTGGTTTACGGTTTCGATTTTTTTAAAATGATCGAGTTTTTTCAGAAAGAAATGACAGCGTATACACATTTAAACATCTATTGGGTGTTCTTTTCATACTGGTTGTTAAAGGTGATCGTTGCGATTGGAATTGTGCTGTATTTGACCTTCAAAAAAAATGCAGATATCGAGTGGTCTCTGGATGAAGAAAAATTGACACTTTGGCGATCGAAGATTCTGATCTCTTCGACCAGTTTGGACGGTGTTTCTAGTTTTAAGCGAGCCGGCCGAGATCTAGCGAATCCATTTTTCTTCGTTAGTTTAGTATTGATGGTTTTATTTCATTTCTTTCAAGGTACAACCACGATGAATATTGTTTGGTTTGTTTGCCGAAGTTTGGCCGTCGCTTTTATGCTGTTCTATTTAATTCGCACTCCGTGGACAAAACGTTTTTTATTTTCGCTATTTGGAAAAAGTAGGGCGTATCGATCACTTTACAAAAAGATGAATCAAGTTAAACGGCGACTAGAAAGTTCTAATCGCACTTCAAATTAAAAGTTGAGAACTGATTATCTCGAATTTTCCACTCGGGCCTGGCACAGCGAATTTTTTTAAGAGCCACTTCTGCCGCTTTTTTCTGTTCCGGTGTTAACATAATGTCGTTCAGACTTTGTGCCATTTTTTCAAATGTAGATTGTGGAATAATTTGAACGCCGGAGTCGTTTCTTAGGGCTTTTTGCAGAATTGGTTTCAGTGCCTCGTACTCTTTTTGTGCGGCTTCAGCACGTTCAACGGCACGAACACGAGGGGCCGCTTGATCGTAGTCATTCATCCATTTTTCTAATTTCGCAATTTCTTCTTCCGGCATACCGCGCGCCCGCGCCGTTCTGATTGCAACGTCACGAGCCGATCCCGTTCTGACAGCGTTGCCGCTAGCATCGTAACTTATTCTGCCTTTAAAGGCCATCTCTGCTTGTTCTCGAAGCGAAGCAGCCGGACTACCTTTGGGGGCACTCATGGCCGATTGGTACTCGCTTGATTGATGGGCATAGAACGCACGAGGATTAAAACGCGGATCCGAGGTGTTTCCTATTTGGGAAACATACTGAGCATTTCGATCAGACAATTGAGCTTCCCTAAGCAGTAGTTGATCGTCTTTGACCGATCTTTGTAACGCCTCAACGTGAGCACGTTCTCCGATACGTCGATCTAACAAAATATCGGCGCCTTCAGAATCGGCGGCTCGCCTAAATGTTTGACCTTCGTGAGAGGCAGCATCTATGGCCTTGTCAGCTGGTCTGAGAATAGTTTCATTGATAGGTTTGAAAACAACGGCGGGTGCCGGGGTTTCAACTACTTTGACAATCGGTTTTACCTGTTCGATCTCGTCAATAGCAACTGATGCATATTTGATGACAGGTTTGCCATTTAGAACACCATCTTGATAACGAACTTGGACTTCTTGAGTTCCTTTAACTCCTTTGAATGGGGCACCTTGAACAACGGCTTCAACCTCTTTTACACCGTCCAGTGTCTGAACCTTAACTTTTACTTCGCGGGTAGGACTAATATCCGCACGCGGAACACCATGGGGGTTAACATACGTAGGTTGCTCGCTGGCGGTAATTCGAGCTGCTCGATTAGCATTGGCTCTTTCGGTTAGAGCTCGGTCATAGTTTTGTAATCGTTGAGCTTCGGCAACATCCATGGTTTGTGAAGTACGAACCGTGATGCTTGTTTCTGTGCCGTCAGGTTTCGTGTACCTCACAGTTGATAGTTGTTCACCTTCAGCGTTCAATTGTCTAATAGTCTCTTTGCCTTGAACCGTTTGTCCTTGTGCATCCGTGACCACAACATCGCGATTTGGATTCGTTGCTTCAACAGGTGATTTTCTGATTTTAACTTGGCCCAAAGACCGAACTTTTGGGTCTACATAACTTGCGTAGGAGGGAGCTCGAGCCATCACAGCATTCAGAGCTTCCCGTTCGCTCGCGCTGAGAGGTAATTTATCAAGCGCTTTGACTCCTCCTTTTGCATTAATTTCTTCAACAAATTTAGCAGCATTTGCGAATTCATTTGTCGAAACATAGCCGCTAGATGGATTGAAACTCATTGTTTGTCGCAATTGTTTAATGTTAACTTTAGAATCGGCTCCTAGAGCCTTCTGTAGGGCAGAGGTCATTGTTTTGGCTTCGGCCACAGGAGCATACGCAATGGCGGCTCGGCGATTTGCATCGGTTATACCTAAATTGGTGCCATAAACCTCACGCATGCGCTCTGGCTTAGTAGTCGCTTGGCCATTGAGATGTTCCACTCGATTTCGGTTAGTGACTGTTTTCATTTCAGCCTGATTTATTGCTTCGATGTCGTTAGCAGCTGAAGCATTGAGTGATCGTGATTCAGGACGAAGCGGCGTCGTCGGTGTGGTGTCGACTCGGGCTGCGGCAGATTCCACTCGGGTAGCTGTGGATTCTACTCTGGCGGCTGTGGCCTCCGTTTTTGGTTTGATGAATCCTAGTAATTGGTCTTCTGTCATAATGCGAGCTTTATCAGGTGGATATCCCGGAACTTCCACTCTGTGGTATATGACACCATCTTTCACTCCGGATTGAGTGATGCGCACGTCTAATGAGTTATCTCCGTTTACCAATGTATAGTTATCTGTTCCATTGAGTCGACTATTTGGAATTGGTGCTCGGCTAGTCACCTGGGCGCCTGATTCGGAACCCATTATTCCATTTTCCATTAATAGGCGTGTGTTTTTGTTATCTAACGATTTTGGACGTCCTTCACCAGCATTGATTTTATCACGAACTCGTGTTGAGCCAATACTGCCATACCCCTTATCAGCGTGAGTATTGTGCGCAGCCATAATCCATTTTTTCTCGGCATCGTTGAGTTCCCTGCCAATTAGTTTGCTAGCAATCTTAAGGCGTGCTTCCCCACCATCATAAACATCATTTAATTTTCCTACGAGCGCTCGCACTTTTTCTGGTGGTGAACCACGGGAAATGTTTTGAACCGCAGATTGAGCTAAATCTTTATTAATATTCGATGACGAAAATATATTTTTAGAAGCATCGCTTAGACGCGGCTTCATTCCTTCAAGTTCTTTTTGACCAATCCATTTTTTTACAATTTTTCCATCACCTGATTTAGTTGCGACTTGGTAAAGAGTGCCTGTGGCACTTTCTTGAGTTTGCAGGACGAGTGCGGCTTGTTTTTTATTGTCGGCAGACTGAATAGAAATATAGTCGCCATCGGTAACAAGCTTAGTCGGTGCTGCTTTTTCAGTATTTGTTGTTGGTGAAATCGATTCAAGGGGGTTCGTTCCTTTGGCTGCGTTCTCGCTAGTCGAAGTTACTTTTGTTGTCGCTTTTTCCACTTTGTCCGCAACTGTAGATGCGACAGCTGCTTTTTCTGCCTCTGCGACGGTCTGGGAGGTAGTGGTTGAAGTCCCAGATCCTACATTAGTTGGTTTAGAAGGGGGTGGCGTTGGCACATTTGAAGTCACGCGAGCGGTACTTGCGGCTTGATCCGCTTCTGCAGCTAAACGTTTTGCCTTGTTCGCATTTTTTAAACCAATCAGTAAACCGCTACCACCACCGACACCAAGAATGATATCTAGAACACAACCGTCATATTCTTTCTTAAACTGCATTTGCCCTGCCGTCGGTATCCCACAGGCTTGTGGACCGGCCGATTTTTCTGCTTGTTTAAAATATCCGGTAGACTTGCTGCCGCAATGCCCGGAGGCTTCATAGACAGATTGAGCAGTTACGGTCCCGTCGACGGCTTGTCCTAGCGTTAAAGCGGCTTTTCCGACTGAGGCAGTGCGACTACCAACAGCCGCTGCCCCCATCGCCACTCGTCCGCCGGCAGTTAATCCGGTGAGGACTAAACTTCCGCCCATTGTGGCAATCGCACCCACAGCACCAATTCCAGAGGACCATAATGTTGTTGAAGTTTTTCGTTGAGATTCACCCATGTCATCAAGGCAATTATTGTAGGAAACAAATTGTGAAACCGCTGCACGACTCTGATTGGATTCTTTAGATGCGCCTTTTTTCAGGAAATATTGATCGGCGAGTGGCTTAGTGCGTTCCAAGACATCGTTTACTTTTTCGGAATCGCAATTGTTTCTTAAAAGACATTGGGATGCGGTCGTTAGTTCTTTTAATTGCTTAGAAACATTTTTACTATTGTCTGCCACCTGTGTTTTTAAAGCTTTGGTGACCAGATCGACATCGTCAAATCCACGTTTACCGGTAACTTCTAAAAATTTGTCTTCTTGGGCCCAAGGATAGTTGGCATAGAAAACTTGTAAACGAAACGCGGTCTGTCCCATTTCCTTTTTGGCATCCTGGCAATTTTTTCCTGCTTTTTGGCGAGGACTACATCCATCCCAAATTTTTTTCGCTTCATTAAGACGATTTTCAATATTTTTGATGTCTTGAGATTTGTAATCGTCAATAAAACTTTGGGCCAAGGTTTTTGCCATATCGGATTTTTTGCATGTTGATTTCAGTTCTTGGCATTTAGTAACGAATCTTGCTAATTCGGGTGCTTCCTTTTTGCAATCTAGACCGGAAAGTGGTTCGTTACCAAGAACAGCATCGGCAAATACCTGGTAATCTAGTAGATTGTCTGCGTTGTCATCAAATCGCTTTTGAATGTAGGCGTAGCGACTTAACGCTTCTAGTTTTCCTGAATTGGATCCGCCCTCTTTCCAGCATTGTGAAATTTGGGGTGTAATGTAGGCAGTGAATCTGGGATCTGCCATGAGTTCAGGTAGAACGGCTTCAGGCTTAATTCCTTGCATAAGGTGGCCTTTGCACACAGAATTGGGACTTTTTAGTAAACCAAAAAATCGTTCCTCTTTTAGTTCCTTCAATCCTTCTTCTACATTTTTAAATGAACAGTTCGCAGGCGCAGATGGGCAAAAAGGACCAGCGGCGTAGAGTCGCAAGCAGAATAGAATTAAAAATAAGATGAATTTGTAAAGACGGATCACTTAACCCTTCCGCCTTTACTTGAGCTAGCTGCAGGGATTGGGAGCGAGACTTTACTGATCGGAGTTGTGATCGAATTGAGCAAGGCAGTTGCTGCTTGACCTGAGCAGGGATGAACGAATTCGGTACATCCTGGAGCAATAGCTGTAGCATTACTGGTTGTCTTATTTAAATTTGGATCTTTACGCTTTGTTTCTGCTGCATTTACGGAAAATGAAAATACTAAACAGGTGGCAAGTGCTAAAATAGATTTCAATCTAAACCTCCAAAAATAGCAGCTTCATCTGTCAAAGTTGTATAGATCCCATAAACTCTATTTACATTTGCTTTTAATTCTTGCTCTGAAGTTTTAATTGCCTTCACCGTGGTATCACTGACTGCGCCCTCATTGTCGTATCTATAGTCAATTCGGCCAGATCCTTTGAGCTCTAGTGTTTTTAGTTTCTCGGTCGTATCGATATAAGAGATAGCTAACTCTTTTGATGTGGCATCATAGCTTGCTATGATACGAGACGGGCGACCGCGGTCGTCATAGTCAAGGTTTAGTTTTACTTTTTCTGAGTTTACTTGAGTAATCTGGCTTTTTTCGTTTAAAACGAATTGAGTTTTTTCAGAGCCATTTTGTTTTAAAATTAAGTTTCCATTTTTATCATAGTCGAAAACTTGGGCTAATCCAAAGTTGTCGCTAATTTTTTTGGGTTTGCCCAGGGAGTTGTACTCTACTTGCTTCCATGATTTACCAATAGATTTTTTGACATTTTTTAAATTGTTTTGGTTATCGAAAACAATCTCCATAGTTTTTTTATCGAAAGTTTTCTTTTTACAGGTGCGAAGAACGGTGGACGTTATCTTCAAGCCCTCTTTGATTTTTTTTGAATCATATTCATAGTGCTCAGCGCATCCATCTCGGTCCGTTAGACTTGTGATCCAGTCCCGACGGGTATCATATTTCAATTTCAAAAAGGACTTATCCGGCCATTTTGCTAAAGTCATATTCCCAAATTTGTCGTATTGATAACTAAACTGGTTCCCCCAGGCATTAGTTACTGACACTAAATCGGTGCCACTATATGAGTACTTTACACTACTGCCGGCGTTTGAGTTTATCTCAATTACTTTGCCATCTTCATCGAACACGAAATTGAAATTTCCCGCCAGTGTTTCCAAACGATTTAATCGATCGTCCTGATATTTCAGTTTAGCTTTTTCATCGCGAAGCCAAAAAGCATCTAAAGTCCCATTTTTGTTGAACTGTAGCTGAGTGACGCCTTTCACTTTCAAAATATAGAATTCTTCGTTCATGCTGATGACTTGATCGCCAGATCGCCACTCTATGCCGTCGGGTTGATAGATAATGCTTTCGCCGCTACCACAATTTTGAATTTCGATCGTTTTTTTTAATTCTGCTGAACGTGTGAGTTTTGTTTCTAAAGGTGAGCACCAGCCTTGACCAAAATAACCAACACGGTTTACACGGCTATTATAAGTACGTTGTAATTGCCAAAAAAAATTTTTTGATGACAAATCGGCGTCGATCCATGAATAGAAAAAGTTGCCATTTTTCAAATCCACGTCCGCACGCAAGCTCAGACTTAGCAGTGAGAGAAATAAAAAAAAGATGTGAATAATCATCAGGATAATTATCGGCGGACAATTATTCTATCTTAATTTTTAAAAAGAAATAGTAGAAGGTTTGTATGTCTCGTTTTGGGAAAGTGAGGTCTTGGAAATTTGCAGTTAGGACTATGGTTTGGGAGTCTCGGGTAAAACCCGACGTATGCAAATTAAAATTGGGCGTGCTATTGAACACGGGCCTGCTAACGCGCAGTCGTAGTCCATAGTGCTTGGTTAAGTTGAAGCCAATTTTTTTAAAAAATGATAGACAAGTGTTTAAGTCGGAGTGAATACTGTCGTGTATGAAAGTTAAGCCTTATCACATTTTAGTGAAACATGAATATGAAGCAAAAGATATTCAGCGTATGTTGGATACGGGAAAATCATTTGAAGAATTAGCAAAAAAATTTTCTATTTGTGGCAGTAGTCAAAATGGCGGTTTTTTAGGTGAGGTTGATTCAAAACGATTAGACCCCGATTTTTTGGAAGCTTTTGAATCGTTAAAACCAGGGCAAATTTCAAAGCCAACCCGCACGGCATTTGGTTGGCATCTGATCAAAAAATAGTTTTTTATTCGATTTCGATATTTCCACTAGTGGTATTAACTTCGACATTTAGTTTTGCGGTGTTTTTTCTGTCGCCGCTACTTTTGTGATGATTTTTTATGTCACCAGAAATCGAATTAAGTTTGAATTCGTACTGTGTGGTGGTAGGTATTTTCAATTTCACGTCGCCTGAAATTGAATTTACACTGGTATCAGCTGAGTCTTTGTTTTCAATTTCAATTTCCCCGCTGACTGATTTTCCTTTCACGGATTTTATTTTAGAATCATGAACTTTAGTGTCACCTGAAACGGTTTCAATTTTTAAGTTTGGAAGATCAATCTTGTTTACGGTAATTTCACCAGACACTGTCTTTAGTTCAGCCAAGTTTAATTTCAAGTTCTCTAATGATACATCACCACTGACCGACATAATTTCTAAATCTTTCGCAAAAGAAGCGGGAATTTCCATTCGAATTTCTAAATTCTTTACTGCGTTTTCTGGTTCTGCCAGGGTAGTTTCTTCTGAAGTTTCGTTTATCTCAAGCAATCTTGGGCTTTTGTCTTTATTCAATGTTCCCGTAGCTATTACAGTGATTTTGTTATCGGACGTGCTTTTCATCGAAATGTCGCCGCCGAATGATTTTATGACCAACCGTTTTGTGGGAACCGAAAGTTCCCAGCGGTCTTGCACGGTAGCGCGCATGTTGTCGTCAGAAATCGACACCCCCATTCCAGTCATGCGGATTTGGATGTCATATTTTTTTTCAATTTTTGCCAGTATTTCTGGATCCGCATCATAGGCCTGTTTGGCAGAAAATCCTGCCAGGGCAAGGGAGGTGATTGTTGTGAAAACGACAGCTACAAAAAATCGAGTAAATAAATTGTATGATCTCATAGTAAACTCCTATTTCTCCATTACGAATTTTAAATTCCATTGCAGATAGCTGATCAAAGCTAGAACAACGTGTTTTGATAAAAAGAACATTATCATCATGCCAATTAAACACAGTCCCATGAGCCCAATCGTGCTGCTAATTCCGGCTATTGCCATCCAAATTGTTGATGAAATCGAAAGCATAGAGGGGATACTCCAAAGAATTGCAAGTCCCGCAGATCCCAAGGCAATTGCGACTGACCAGCCGGCAATGATCATTGAAAAAATAAATATTCCCGGTATGAAAAGCACGATAAAATTAAATGGGGCCAAGATTAACAGTCTTAAGATCACGTTAATTGCCAATCCCCAACGAAAACCATTTTCAATATTCTTGACTTCGGCAATCATGTTTTCTGTTTTGTATGCCTTTGCAATCGTGATCGGGGAGCCTAATGATTCCGCGATATCACTTTCTGATTTTCCCTTAGACTGACCATGGTTAAAATGCTCTTCATAGTCCTGCAAAATTTCAGATACATTTCGGATTTGATTGGTCTCTAGCTCGGCTTTCAGTGTTTTTAAAAATTCATTCTTTGTCATACCCAGTTCCTTAACCTTTACCTATTAGTTTTTCTATTTGCTTATTGAATTCCGACCACTGTTTAAGCAGATCCTTCTGCGAGTCCTTGCCTAATTTCGTGATGCGATAGTACTTTCTAGGCGGGCCTTCTGACGATTCTTGAAGATACGTCTCAAAATATTTTTCATCGGTGAGTCGTCTTAGAATCGGGTAGAGGGTTCCTTCTGATATTTCTAGGACCTTCGAGATTTCTTCAACCAATTCGTACCCGTAATAATCCTTGCGGCTGATCATCGTAAGTACGCAGAGTTCAAGAACCCCTTTTTTAAATTGTGCGTTCATGCTGCCCTCGTTCTTAGCTACTACAGTAGGCTAGGTACTGTGTAATGTAAAGTACTGTGTATTAAATATATGTCTCTATGGCTACGAAAAGGTACCTCGTATGGCTAAGTAGTGAAAAATTAGCCACTTAGATCAAGGCGCTACTCATGGAAGCGCCTTGGCAAAAAGCGGGATCAGGCAGGCCTGTTGACCACGGGAGTATTCCTAACTACGGTGAGAGGATGAAAATAATTCTACTTTTTCTTATACTGCTGATGGGTCTGTCGTCTTTTTCTGCGGGCGTGGATTTAACTACTATTGCTGAACGATCTATGTGGAGCAAAACCGGCCGGGCTGATGAAACTGAACGACTATGTAAAGGTTTTGCGAAAAAATACTCTAAACGCGTTCAATGTCAGTCATATGGAATCACTCCTGAAGGTCGCACGATGTGGTATCTGCAGATTCATGACGATAGTTCGAGTGCCCACGCACCGGTCGTTTGGATACAAGCGGGAATTCATGCAGGTGAAATCGATGGCAAAGACGCTGTGTTTTTATTGATGAAAAATGTTTTGGAGAAAAAATTGACTCCGGACCCATTCAAAGGATTAAAGGTTATTTTTATTCCAATCGTAAATTTGGACGGTCACGAACGATTTGGAAAATGGAATCGACCGAATCAAATAGGGCCAGAGGAAATGGGCTGGCGAGTGACGGCTCAAAATTACAATATGAATCGCGATTTTGTAAAATCAGAAGCCAGCGAAATGCGTGATTTAAATAAACTATGGAATAAGCAAGATCCTATCATTAGTTTAGATCTGCACGTAACCGATGGCGCGCACTTTCAACCTGAAGTTGGCATTATCACAACACCTACTGACTATCACGGTTCGGGCCCACTGCACAAGGCAGGCAAAGACTATGAAAATCAATTGATGGAAAAAATGAAAGCACGCGGACGATTAGCTTTGCCGTTTTACCCTAGTTTTGAAAATGAAGATAAACCTACCTCGGGATTTTCACGAGGTGTATCGCCGCCTCGATTTGCCAATGGCTACTGGTTTGTACGTAACCGCATTGGCGTTTTAGTTGAATCACATTCTTGGAAAGATTACGCCACTCGAGTTAAAGTTCACTACGACACTGTTCTTTCCACACTAGAAATTGCTCAGCAAAAAGGGGCAGAGTGGACAAAACAAGCTCGTGAATTAGACAAGGTTAGCATTGCGGGTAAGAAAATTGATGTATCATTCAAACACACACCAAAATCATCGATGATTGATTTTGGTGGTTATAAATACACCATCAGTAAATCAAAAATTTCTGGCGCTGATGTTATCCGGTATGAAACAGATAAACCAGAGACGTGGAAGGTTCCTTTCTATGAAGAGATTCAACCTTCTGTGACGGTTACTGCCGCCGAGCAAGGATATTTTATCCCGGCATCGGAAATGGACAGTATTAAATCAAAATTCGATGTGCATGGCGTGACATATCTGAAATGGAAAAAGCCATTGCCTGAAAAAGTCAAAGTTTTCCGTGCCAGCAAAGCCCAACAGGCCGCAAGTTCATTCGAAGGTCGTCAGACATTGACGGTAGAGGGCGAATGGAAGGAAGAAAAAATAGAACTTCCTAAAAACATGTTTTTTGTTCCCATCGATCAAAGAAACGCCATGATGGTTGTTCACTTGCTGGAGCCGTTAGCACCGGATTCGTTGTTGTACTGGGGCTTTTTCAACCGATTTTTCGAAATCAAAGAATACATGGAAGACTACGTAGCGGAAGATGTTGCGAAACAAATGCTAGAATCGAGCAAACAAGTCGCGGCAGAGTTTCAAGAAAAACTAAAAGACGAAGCCTTCGCCAAAGATCCAAACAAACGTTTCCGTTTCTTTTATCAAAAACACACATCATGGGACGACCACTACAACCGCTACCCCATTTTCAAGCAGTAAAATAGGACCTAGCACCTACTGGTGGACTTGGGCTGCAAAGTCGACGGCTTTTTGGCCTTCTAGGGATTGCATCTGGCTTGGTTTTGTTTTTAATAGAAAGCGATGAACGTCGGAATCGTTTAGCCAGACTTGAACATTGGGCTTTGTTTTTGCTATCGCCGGTAGACCTTCTGAGCTTAGTAGTAATGCTTCGTGGTCTTTCTTTGAAATTTCACCGAAGAACCATGACATGATACGATCGCGTAGGCTGTATAAGAAGCCGATATTCCATTCGCGGTAGTAGTCCAGCACCGGGCCGATTTTTTTAGCAACGAAGCCGTCGTTGAAATCAACGTCCAATTGAATTTGATTGAATGCCGTTTTGAAATCGCGTTTGGCATCGGTATCAAACTTGTTCCAAAATGTGGGACCAAAATGTAAACCCGGCGAATCTGAAATCAATGTTTTCTTAGCATCCGCAGGAACATAGTCAGCCACATTTTTAGCGTGAGTTAATGCACCGATAGCACCGGCAGATGCACCCCAAACCACAAGGTCATTCACTTGATCAAATGCGATGATATTTTTTTCTTTTAAATATTTAAGTGTAAGCAAAACGTTGCGGTAACCATAGTGATATATAGTCATCCCCTCATAGATGCTGACTCGATCACCAGTAAATACGTCGCCTGTACAGTAGGGAAGGTATACGTTTGTGTGTTCCGGAAATGGATTCGTTTGGTTTGTTTCCGATGTTAAAACGCTGAATGAGGGAAGCTCAACCATTGGATAAACCCAAGTGATAGGCAAAGTTACGCAGGTTTTTTTATTCCAGCATGCCCCTCCACCCATAAATTCGACCAATAGTTTCGATGTTGAGTGTTTTCTGATAAAGATTGTGTAATCGGCACCACGGCCACATTTAGCTTCTGGGATAGTGACTTTTTCCCATTGTGGTTGGTTGAATAATGGCTGAGCGTGAGCTGAGTTAAACGCAAGACAAATGCTTACTACCGATAGCAAGATTAAAAATCTATTCATGTTTGGATTTCCTCTATATAAATTCTCTGTTTAACTTTCTACTTCGTCCAGAACTATCAAACAGGACCAGTGTCAATTCGCGTAAAAACTCGTTGAAAATGAAGCGGAGTGTGAAATAATTTTGGAAAAAGGGGGCTTGTTGTGGATAAAGTTTCAATGGTATCAAAATATATTATCGGTCTTATTTATTTTGTTTTTGGATTAAGTTTTTTCTTTATAACTCCGCCCCCGCCAGATGCATCCATTGCTCCGTTTATGACTGGGCTAATGTCGACAGGATACTTCTTTCCATTTTTAAAAATAACGGAGACAGTGTGTGGGGCTTTGGTGTTGGCGGGATTTTTTGCACCGCTCGCCTTAATTATTTTAGCGCCGATTACAATTCAAATTTTCCTCTTTCACGCGGTGATGACCCCAGGAATATCAAATTTGATTATGCCAATTGCAATGATCGTATTGCATCTGCTTGCGGCTCGAAGCTACCGAAACGTATATCAACCGCTGCTGAAACCGAAACAAAAATGATCTATTTTTATTGTTAGTTCACATTTTTGATGCCGAATAAAATGTTGCATAACTCCCTAGCCCTTCGGGGTAAATAGGGAGTTTCTTTCTTATCTATCCTCGCTCAGATTTTGTACGCCGTGGCACATAGGTTGCCTCAATGAGGTGCGAGGACATATGAATACACCTATTTTATTTTTACATGGATTTCCTTTTAACGGTTCGCTTTGGAAGCCACAGATTGAATTCTTCCAAAACAAGAGAATTGTTTTGGCTCCAGATTTACGCGGTCATGGCAGCGGACCCAAAGGAAATGCGCCCTGGATGATTTTAGATTTCGTCGATGATCTTCATGAACTTTTAGTGAAAGCTAGAGTCGAAAAGGTCATTCTGTGTGGACATTCGATGGGTGGCTACGTCGCCTTAGAATTTATTCATAAATATCCACACCTGGTTGAATCGTTAATACTTGTCGGCTCGCGTGCCGATGCGGACAGCAACGATGTGAAAGATCAACGGTTTAAAACTTTGGAAAAAATCCGTAGCGAAGGTCTTGAAAATTTTGCCGATGACTTTTCAAAGTTAGTTTTGTCTGACGTAAGATCTGAAGAAAAAAAGGAACTCAAAAAAACAGTTCAGAATATGATCTTATCTAACGACATCGAAGACGTTATGATGGTGATTGGTGCTATGGCATCTAGAAAAGATAGCACGCCCATTTTAAAAGAGATCAGTTGTCCTACTATGGTCATTGTTGGAGCCGATGATAGGATCACTAGTTGGGGTGTCAATCACTCGATGGCAAGACGAATCACCAACTGTCAATTTGCTAAAGTGGCCGATGCCGGTCATTTAGTTAACCGAGAACAACCAGAAAAGTTTAATGCCCTAATAGATACATTTATTAATTATCAATCATTAAGCTTCAAGGAGTTTGCAGATGGCTATACAAATAACCCCCTTGCCATACAACACTAGTGCGCTGGAACCAGTAATCTCGGAAGAAGCATTACGAACGCATTATGAGCAACATTATAAAGGCTACGTGGCCAAACTGAATGATCTTATTCCCGATACGATTTATGAAGATCTATCACTAAAAGATATTGTTTTGAGGTCGGGTAAAAAAATTCAATGGGACCATGAAGTCAGAATATTTAACAACGCAGATCAAGCTTGGAATCATACTTTTTTCTGGAATTGCTTAACACCGGCCAGAAACATGCGACCTTCAGATTATTTGGCTCAGCGTATTTGTGAAAATTTCGGTTCGATTGAAGCATTTCAGGAACAATTCAATTTAAAGGCTTTGGAATTGTTTGGTTCAGGATGGTTGTGGTTAGTTCTGACTAAAAACAACACCTTGGAAATAATGGTCGGAAAAAATGACGAAAATCCAATGGCCTCCGGTTATACCCCTATATTTGTTGTGGATTTGTGGGAACATGCGTACTATTTGGATTATCAAAGCAAACGAAAAGAATACGTTGAAAACATTTGGCAACTAGTGAACTGGTCGTTCGTGCATGCTGAATTGGTCAAAGCTGAAAAACATCAGCCCGTTAGAAAAATGTCCAAAGAGAATTTTCAAAGTTTACCATTTTATTTCCGCCAGCGTTGGGTTGGCTCAGATCGTACATTTATTAAACGTCGCAGAACTTCTGTCGCCAGTGGCAGTGTCATTGGCGCCACGATTGGTGCTGTCCTTTTCTTTTTCTTGGCATCCCTGGTAAGTATGCAAATCATTCCATTGCCAGGACTAGTGAATTCTTCAGAGGGAATTAATCATGCGGCGGTACTACTTGTGGGTGTGTCCTTAGGCATCTTTGTAGGTGCTGCGTGTGGAGCGCTGGTTGGCATTGGTACGCCGATGCCGCTGACACCTAAGCCAAATCATTAAATGGCATTTTTCAAATCAGGCAAAGTTCCTTAAAGTGGGCATTTCGCCTCGTCCTATTCTTGAAATTTAATTTCATTTCTTATGTATACCATTAGAAAAAAATAAATTGGGGCACCAGTTTTGCTCTCTTCAGTCAAATGACAACCACTAACAAATAAATCTTCTAAGGGGGATCTATGGCATCTAAACGAATGTCTCAATTAATTGCAGCGGCGACTTTATCACTCATGATAGGCGCGTGTGCTCATGATATTAAACCAGCTGAAATTCCAATGACAGCTAATCCAAGTGTGGAAGTGGATAATTTGACCGCCGCTGTGGATGCAGCTAGAAATCAAAATATCGACGTTCTATCCCCTGAAAATTTTAAAAGCGCTGAAAAAAGTATGAAAGAGGCTCAAGAGCGCCGGGCAAAAGGTAAAAAAGGTGAAAAAATTCTTGAATCCGTTGGTTATGGCCGCGCCTATTTGGATCGCGCACAATCTGCATCACAACAATCTCGCGAACAGTTAGCTGACGTAATCAAAGCGCGTGAACTAGCCATGGCCGCGGGTGCCGCTAAATATCATAAAGACCGTGTTAGCTTAGATAGCAATTTGAAAGACTACACTCATAAAATTGAGGCCGGTAAAAAAATTGATCGAAGTGGTTTAACGAAACTGCAACAAGATTATTTAGATCTTGAACTGAAAAGCATCAAAGATGTAAAACTAGGTGAATCAAAAAATCTTATTGAGAATGCGGAAAAACAAGGTGCCAAATACGCCGTGCCCAATGCTCTAAAAGAGTCTCAAGAAAAATATGAAATTGCGATTAAAGTAATTGAAACAGATCGTCATGATACAAATGCAGTTAATGCGGCATCCGGTGCTGCGCTTTCAAGTGCACAACGTACAATGACTCTATTGCAAACAGCAAAAGAAAACAAAAAACGTACTCCTGAGCAAATCGCTAGCGAAATTGAAAATAGAAACAAGATGTTGGATCAGTCAGCGGCGATGAATGCGGCGACAGCTGCGCAAGTGGCAGAGACTCAAGCTCAGGTGAAAGCTCGTGAACAACAGTTGGCTCAGCAGCGCGCTCAGTTCGGTGCTGTTGAAGATGAAAAAGCAAAATTGGAAGCTCGTGAAAAGTTCAATCAAGTTTTTGAACAGGCACGCGCTGAATTCAAGCCGAATGAAGCTGACGTATACAGACAAGGTGACAATATGATCATTCGTCTGAAATCAATGAAGTTCTCTCCGGGGCGTTCAGATCTGCCAGCGGCTTCGATGGGTGTGTTGAACAAAGTTAAAGGTGTTATCGGTCAATTGGATTCAGAAGAAATCGTAGTGGAAGGTCATACGGATTCAACTGGTAAAGCAGAGGCAAATAAAAAGTTGTCGTCTGAGCGCGCCTCGGCAGTTGCGGACTTTTTCGTGGCCGACAAGTCGGTGGCTTCAGATAAAGTAGAGGCTGTTGGTTATGGTTTTGAAAAACCAATTGCGACTAATAAAAGTAAAGCAGGTCGTGAAATGAATCGTCGTGTAGATATCATTATCAAGCCATCGCAAACAGCCAGCGCAGCACCAGCGCCCGCGGCTGAGCAAGCTCCTGCAACAACCAATCAATAAAGAACTGGCCCCTTAGCGTGCAGCTAAGGGGCGATTTAATTTCTTTAAATTCAAATTATGATGAAGA